>OBWN01000200.1_pt1 | contig 39133 bp, 25 predicted proteins | sample 1501351 | NCBI WGS metagenome assembly OBWN01 (sample SAMEA2580087, study PRJEB22360) | human gut metagenome | biome: human gut; feature: human-associated habitat; material: faeces | place: Denmark | collected 2008/2010
GCAGACACTGCCCGGATCGCCCGGTCCCGCGGCGGCGCGGCGGCCATCCGCAGCATTCTCCACAGCCTCGCTCCGGATGGTCTTTACATTGATTTCGTTCAGCTTCTGTACGAATATCTCGCGGTCTTCCGTATCTATAATGGCCTGTACGGGCGTACCGAGCACCTCGACGCCGTATTTTCCGAAAACACCTTCCTTGTAAAGCTCCACACCACAGTTCAAAGCCGTTTGTCCGCCAAAGGCGAGCATAATGCCGTCGGGACGTTCCTTTTCGATAACCTTCTCCACGAAGTAAGGGGTTACGGGCAGGAAGTAAATCCGGTCGGCAACGCCTTCCGAGGTCTGCACCGTGGCAATGTTCGGATTGATGAGGACGGTGTGGATACCTTCTTCCTTCAATGCCTTGAGCGCCTGCGAACCGGAGTAGTCAAACTCTCCCGCCTCACCTATTTTCAGTGCACCGGACCCCAGCAGCAGGACTTTCTTTATATTGTTCTCTTTCATTTGTCTTGATTTGATTGTACCAATAATTTGTTTTCACACGTATCCGAATCTTTTTCGATACCGATAAAACGGTTATAGCAGTTTTACGAACTCATCGAACAGAAATTCCGTATCCGTCGGTCCGCTGGCCGCTTCGGGATGAAACTGTGCGGAGAACCACGGATTGCGCTTATGGCGGATGCCTTCGTTGGAGCCGTCGTTCATATTGACGAAGAGCGGTTCCCAGTCTGCGCCCAGCGTGTTGCTGTCCACCGCATAACCGTGGTTCTGCGAAGTGATGAAACAACGCTCCGTACCCACCATGCGTACGGGCTGGTTGTGACTGCGGTGTCCGTATTTCAATTTGTATATTTCGGCTCCACCGGCTTTGGAGAGTAGCTGATTGCCCATGCAGATGCCGAAGATAGGCAGCTTCTCGTTCTGCATCGCCTTGCGGATGTTCCGGACGGCGGCATCGCAGGTATCGGGGTCGCCGGGACCGTTGGAGATGAACAGCCCGTCGAACTCCAGTCCGTTGAAGTCGTAATCCCAGGGAACGCGGATTACTTCCACATCCCGTTTCAAGAGGCAACGGATGATGTTGGCCTTGACGCCGCAGTCCACAAGGAGCACTTTCTTTCTGCCCTCGCCCGTGTTGTAGCGGATAACTTCCCTGCAACTCACCTTATCCACGTAGTTTACACCCGCATAAGCAGCTTGGGGCACATTATCGGGATCGTCGTCAAAGACAATCTTGCCCATCATCACCCCGTGCTCGCGCAGCACTTTCGTCAACTCACGGGTATCGATGCCCGTAATGCCCGGCACTTGTTCGCGTTTCAGCCAGTTGCCGAGGCTTTCCACGGCATTCCAATGACTGTAGTTACCGGAATAATCGCTTACGATAAGGGCTTCGGCGTGGATGCGTTCGCTCTCCATAAATACAGGCAGCCCGTCGGGGGCGAAGGTAAAAGGCGGCACACCGTAATTGCCCGCCAAGGGATATGTAAGCGTCATCAACTGTCCGGCATACGAAGGGTCGGTCAGGCTTTCGGGATAACCCGACATGGCAGTGTTGAACACCACCTCTCCCGCTACCGGCTTTTCATAACCGAACGACTTGCCGTGAAAACGGCTCCCGTCGTCAAGGATAAGAGTCACATTTCTCATATTCAGAATTGATATACTTGTTCTATGTAATTAATAAATGCCATGTTCAGCAACTTCACACCGCCCGGCGTGGGATAGTCACCGCTGAAGTACCAGTCGCCCCGGTGCCGCGGACAGGCTTCATGCAGGCCTTCAAGAGGCTGATATACAATCTGCACTTGGGCTTTCGTGCCTTTCGGAGTGAGCAGTTCCACCATTTTGGCGGAAATCTCTTCGTCGGTAAAGGGAGCGTATATCTCCTTTACGTAGTTCACCATCTGTTCTTTGGGCAGACTCACCTGTTCTTTGGACTTGCGGTAGGCGGATTCGATGACATCGCGCATCTCGCGTTCTTTCAGTAACTCGATGGCAGCCTTGAAAGCTATGAACTCGCTCATCTTCGCCATGTCGATGCCGTAATAGTCGGGATAGCGCACCTGCGGTGAGGAGCTTACAATTACTATCTTCTTCGGACCGAGGCGGTCGAGGATGCCGATGATGCTCTGCTTCAGGGTAGTGCCGCGCACAATGCTGTCGTCTATGATAACCAGATTGTCCGTGCCGGGCACGAGGCTGCCGTAAGTGATGTCGTACACATGGGCGGCAAGGTCGTTGCGACTGTTGCCCTCGGCAATGAAAGTACGCAGCTTAATGTCCTTAATGGCCACCTTCTCGCTCCGTATGCGGCGGGACAGGATACGCTCCAGCTCATCGTGGCTGGGGTTGTGTCCCAAAGCGGCAATCTGCCGCACCTTCTCCTCGTTGAGATAGTCGTCCAGTCCCTGCAACATTCCATAGAAAGCCACTTCCGCAGTATTCGGTATAAAGGAAAAGACGGTGTGGTCTATATCCTTGTCGATGGCTTTCAGGATGTTGGACACCAGTTTCTCACCCAACAGTTTACGTTCCTTGTAGATGTCCATGTCACTGCCGCGGCTGAAATAGATACGCTCGAAGGAGCAAGGCTTCACCTCGCGCGGCTTGTTGATTTGCACCGTGCGGAGCTTGCCGGCTTTGTTGATTAGCAAAGCCTGTCCCGGTTGCAGCTCCCTGATGCGGTCGGCTGAGACGTTGAGCGCGGTCTGGATGACGGGACGCTCGCTGGCAAGCACCGCTATCTCATCGTCCTGATACCAGAATGCAGGGCGGATGCCCCACGGATCGCGGACGGCGAATGTCTCGCCGCTTCCGGTAAGTCCGCACATCACATAGCCCCCGTCCCACTCCTTGCTCGAGGTGCGCAGGACGTTGGCGAGGTCGATGTGGTCTTCGATGTAATGCGTGATGTCCATGCCCGTCAGTCCTTCGGCTTCGGCAAGGTTGAAGAGGCGCTCCACCTCGCGGTCGAGCCGGTGGCCCACCTGCTCCAGCATGATATACGTATCGGCATACTTGCGCGGGTGCTGGCCGATGGCGGTGATGCGTGCGAAGATTTCATCCACGTTCGTCAGGTTGAAGTTGCCGCACAGGGCAAGGTTCTTGGCACGCCAGTTGTTCCGCCTGAGAAACGGATGCACGTACGAGAGGCCCGACTTCCCCGTGGTGGAGTAACGCAGATGCCCCATATACACCTCCCCCGCAAAGGGGAGCACGCGCTTGGCATAGCCGGCGTCGTGCAGTTGTTCTTTCGTAAGGTCTTTAAAGTTGCTTTGCACCGTGCCGAATATCTCGGTGATGGCTCCCGAACCGAGCGCCCGTTCGCGAAACATATATTCCTCGCCGGGGTTCGCTTCCAGTTTCACACAAGCCAGTCCGGCGCCTTCCTGCCCCCGGTTGTGCTGTTTCTCCATGAGAAGATAGAGCTTGTTCAGCCCGTACATCCATGTACCGTACTTTTCTTCGTAATACTCCAGCGGTTTCAGCAGGCGTATCATGGCGACGCCACATTCATGCTTCAGTTGTTCCATTTATATATTTACTAATGAGTTATTACTTCTTTTAAAAACGCGTTATTTATGTTCTGAGAACATATCATCTGTCAAGGGCAAACGCATTATCTGTTTTACCCATACACATCATCCGCTTCCGGTCATTCCACCGTTACCGACTTGGCAAGATTACGCGGTCGGTCTACATCCATGCCTTTACATACGGCTATGTGATAAGCGAGCAGTTGCAAGGGAACCGTAGTTATTAACGGGCCAAGACATTCCATTGTTTCGGGAAGTTCGATACAAATGTCAGCGATTTTACCGATAACCGTATCTCCCTTGGTAACAATCGCTATCACCCTGCCTTTGCGCGCTTTAATTTCCTGTATATTGCTCAGTACTTTTTCGTACAATCCGTTCTGTGTGGCAATAACCACCACCGGCATTTCCGCATCTATCAAAGCAATAGGCCCATGCTTCATTTCGGCGGCCGGATAGCCTTCCGCATGGATGTACGAGATTTCTTTCAGCTTCAAAGCGCCTTCCAACGCTACGGGATAACTGTAACCGCGTCCCAGATAGATAAAATTGTGTGCGTAAGTGAAGATTTTGGAAAGCTCCGCTATACGGTCGTTCAGCTTCAGCACCTCTTTCATCTTTCCGGGAATCTGTCCGAGTTCCCTCACTATGGCGAGGTATTGCGTTTCATCAATCGTACGCTTCTCCCGTGCAAGAGTCAATGCCAACATGGTGAGCACAGTTACCTGACCTGTAAAGGCTTTGGTGGACGCCACACCTATTTCCGGCCCTACATGAATGTAAGACCCCGTATTCGTAGCGCGCGGAATACTCGAACCGATAGCATTACAGATGCCATATATAAATGCACCACGGCTTTTGGCAAGTTCTATGGCAGCCAGCGTATCGGCTGTCTCCCCGCTTTGCGAAATGGCAATCACCACATCACTACTGTCAATCACCGGGTCCCGGTAACGAAATTCCGAAGCATACTCCACTTCCACCGGAATGCGGCAGAAACTCTCTATCAGATGTTTGCCTATAAGCGCAGCGTGCCACGACGTGCCACAAGCCACAATTACAAAACGTTTGGCAGCAAGCAGACGTTCCTTATAATCTATAATGGCGGAAAGCACCACGTTAGTACCCTCCAGATTAATGCGTCCGCGCATACAGTCATGAATACAATCGGGTTGCTCAAAAATCTCCTTCAACATGAAATGCGGATAACCGCCCTTCTCCAACTGGCCGAGATTGAGCGCCACCGTCTTTACCTCGTGCGGGCACTCCACATTCTTGAGATTCACCACTTTCAGTTTCTCCCCACAACGAATAACGGCTATCTCCTCATCTTCCAGATAGACCACCTTGTCCGTATATTCCACAATCGGAGTGGCATCGGATGCCAAGAAGAATTCATCCTGCCCGATACCCACCACCAACGGACTGCTTTTGCGCGCAGCAATAATCTCATCAGGATTCTCCCTGTCGAGCACGGCAATGGCATATGCACCGATAACCTCCTGCAAAGCCAGTTGCACGGCAGTCAGTAAATCGATGCGGTTTATAACCTGAATGTATTCTATGAGTTGTATCAGTACCTCGGTGTCGGTACTACTTTTAAAAGTATAGCCTTTGGCTTGGAGTTTGTCTTTAAGGGCGGCGTAATTTTCAATGATACCGTTGTGAATAAGAGCGAATCTTTCGGAAGAGGAATAATGGGGATGAGCGTTAACGGAACAAGGTTCTCCATGTGTAGCCCAGCGGGTATGTGCAATACCTATACTACCGGAAATATCTTTTTGAGTAACGAAAGTTTCTAAATCCGAAACCTTTCCTTTCGTCTTGTACACGTTCAGTTCTCGGTCATCACTGATTAATGCTACCCCTGCACTATCGTATCCGCGGTACTCCAACCGCTTCAAACCTTTGATAAGAATGGGGTAGGCTTTTCTTTGACCTATATAGCCTACTATTCCACACATAATATATCAGTATTTGATTTGCGCTGCAAAGATATATATTCTTTAGAACATAAAGTTAACCTTTTCACTATTTATTTGTCAAAAGAGTAGAAAAAAGTTATTTTATTATCAAAAAGACAAGGAAAATAATATTTTAAAAGCAAAAGGTCTAATTTATAATCTTAAAGCAAACAGACGAAATCTGATTTAAGATTAGAAGAAAACAAAGGGTATTTTCTATCAGATTATAACTTCATCCCCCGGTGTAAGTATTTAGCAAGGCACAAATCGAGGAATATTGTTATCAATTTGAAACTATATATATATATTTGCAAAACATTTTGATACAACAAATAGGTATTACATAAATTAGAGTAAACCAAAAATGGAAAACAAAGAGCTTTTTAACAACAAAACAAAGGAACAACCCGCACAACGACAGCCCATGCAGTTGGGCCTGTACGATGCCACCAATGAACACGACGCTTGCGGTGTGGGAATGTTAGTGAACATTCACGGCAGCAAATCACATGAATTGGTTGAATCCGCATTGAAAGTATTGGAGAATATGCGTCATCGCGGAGCGGAAGGTGCCGACAACAAGACCGGAGACGGCGCCGGCATCATGTTGCAAATACCGCACGAATTCATCCTGCTGCAAGGCATCCCCGTTCCCGAAAAAGGGAAATACGGAACAGGACTGCTTTTTCTTCCGAAAGATGAGAAAGACCGGGCAGCCATCCTGAGTATCATCATTGAAGAAATAGAGAAAGAAGGATTGACGCTGATGCACCTGCGCAATGTGCCTACCTGCCCCGAAATACTGGGTGAGGCCGCACTTGCCAACGAACCCGACATCAAACAAATCTTCATCACCGGATTTACGGACAGTGAAACCGCCGACCGCCGTCTCTATATAATAAGGAAAAGAATAGAAAACAAAGTACGCAGGTCGGATATAGCCGCACGAGAGGATTTCTATATCGTGTCGCTGTCTACGAAGAACATCATCTATAAAGGTATGCTCTCTTCCCTACAGTTACGTAACTACTTCCCCGACCTGACAAACAACTACTTCACCAGCGGACTGGCTCTGGTGCACTCCCGTTTCAGCACCAACACCTTCCCTACATGGGGACTGGCACAGCCGTTCCGTCTCTTGGCGCACAACGGTGAAATCAATACCATACGCGGTAACCGCGGCTGGATGGAAGCGCGTGAAAGCGTCCTGTCCTCTCCCGCCCTTGGCGACATCAAAGAACTGCGTCCCATCATCCAGCCGAACATGAGCGACAGCGCCTCGCTGGACAACGTACTGGAGTTCCTTGTCATGTCCGGCCTCAGCCTACCGCATGCCATGGCAATGCTCGTACCGGAATCCTTCAACGAAAAGAACCCCATCAGCGAAGACCTCAAGGCCTTCTACGAATACCACTCTATCCTCATGGAACCTTGGGACGGACCTGCCGCACTACTCTTCAGCGACGGACGCTATGCGGGTGGTATGTTGGATCGCAACGGTCTGCGTCCCGCACGCTACCTTATTACGCACAACGACATCATGGTAGTGGCAAGTGAAGTCGGCGTAATGGATTTCGAACCGGGCAACATCAAAGAGAAAGGTCGTCTGCAACCCGGCAAGATACTTTTGATAGATACCGAGAAAGGCGAGATTTACTACGACGGCGAACAGAAAAAGCAACTTGCCGAAGCCAAGCCCTACCGCACTTGGCTCGCCAGCAACCGCATCGAACTGAACGAACTGAAAAGCGGGCGCAAAGTGCCCCACAACGTGGACAACTATAACAGTATGCTACGTACGTTCGGCTTCTCCAAAGAAGATGTCGAGAAAATCATCCTACCCATGGCATCCAACGGCGCCGAGCCTGTCAGCGCAATGGGTAACGACACCCCGCTTGCCGTACTTTCCGACAAGCCGCAGCTACTATACAATTACTTCCGCCAACAGTTTGCGCAAGTCACCAATCCGCCTATCGACCCTATCCGCGAAGAGTTGGTAATGTCTCTCACCGAGTACATCGGCGCAGTGGGCATGAACATACTGACACCCAACGAAAGCCATTGCAAAATGGTACGGCTGAACCACCCCATCCTGACGAATGCGCAATTGGATATTCTCTGCAACATCCGCTACAAAGGCTTCAAGACCGTAAAGCTGCCGATACTGTTTGAAGTCTCCAAAGGACGTGCAGGACTGCAGGAAGCGCTTGACCGCCTGTGCAAGGAAGCCGAAGAGTCCGTCACCGAAGGCGTGAACTACATTGTACTGACCGACCGCAACGTAGATACCGTCCATGCCGCCATCCCCTCATTGCTTGCCGTATCGGCAGTGCACCACCACCTCATTTCGGTAGGAAAGCGCGTACAGACCGCATTGGTCGTGGAAAGCGGCGAGATACGCGAAGTGATGCACGCCGCACTGCTCCTCGGATTCGGTGCAAGCGCACTGAACCCCTATATGGCATTTGCCGTACTGAACGAACTCGTTGCCAAGAAAGAGGTACAGTTGGACTATGCCACCGCAGAGAAGAATTACATCAAAGCCATTTGCAAAGGCCTGTTCAAGATTATGAGCAAAATGGGTATCAGCACCATCCGCTCCTACCGGGGCGCAAAGATATTCGAGGCTGTCGGGCTGAGCGAAGAATTGAGCAACGCTTACTTCGGCGGATTAAAATCGGCTATCGGCGGCATCCGTTTGGATGAGGTGGCACGTGACGCCATCACTTTTCACGACGAAGGAGAAGCGATGAAAAAGGAAGAAACGCGCATGAAGAATGATGGTGGTGAAGCTCCCCTATTACCGAACAAAGGACTGTACGCATACCGTAAGGACGGAGAAAAGCACGCTTGGAACCCAGAGACTATCAGTACCCTGCAAATAGCTACTCGTCTGGGCAGTTACAAGAAATTCAAAGAGTTTACCCGCTTGGTCGATGAGAAAGAAAAGCCTATCTTCCTGCGCGACTTTCTCGACTTCCGTCACAACCCCATTTCCATAGACAGGGTGGAACCGGTGGAAAGCATTCTGAAACGTTTCGTTACGGGCGCCATGTCTTTCGGAGCCATCAGTCAGGAAGCGCATGAGGCAATGGCGGTTGCCATGAATAAACTGCACGGGCGAAGCAATACGGGTGAAGGCGGTGAAGATGCCGCACGCTTCGGAACTGAAATGTGCAGTGCCATCAAACAGGTAGCATCCGGACGTTTCGGGGTCACTACGGAATATCTGGTGAATGCCGACGAAATACAGATAAAAGTGGCACAAGGCGCCAAGCCGGGTGAAGGCGGCCAGTTGCCGGGATTCAAAGTAGACCAAGTGATTGCCCGCACGCGCCACTCCATTCCAGGTATTTCATTGATTTCTCCCCCGCCCCATCACGACATCTATTCCATCGAAGACCTGGCACAGCTTATCTTCGACTTGAAGAACGTCAATCCGAAAGCCAAAATCAGCGTGAAGCTGGTAGCCGAAAGCGGTGTGGGAACTATCGCCGCAGGTGTGGCGAAAGCCAAAGCCGACCTCATCGTCATCTCCGGCGCCGAAGGCGGTACAGGCGCATCACCCGCAAGCTCCATCCGATATGCCGGCATCTCGCCCGAACTCGGACTGAGCGAGACGCAACAGACACTGGTACTGAACGGGCTGCGCGGACAAGTGCTGCTGCAAGTGGACGGACAACTGAAAACCGGACGCGACGTAGTACTCATGGCCATGCTCGGTGCGGAAGAATACGGTTTCGCCACCGCTGCCCTCATCGTATTGGGATGCGTGATGATGCGCAAGTGTAACCAAAACACATGTCCCGTAGGTGTAGCCACCCAGAACCCGGAACTGCGCAAACGTTTCATCGGCCGTAGCGAATACCTTGTGAACTACTTTACCTTCCTTGCCCGCGAAGTACGCGAGTATCTGGCAGAGATTGGAGTGGAAAAACTGGATGATATCATCGGGCGTACCGACCTCATCATCCGCAGACCGGATGACGGCATCAAGAAACATCAACTCATCAACTTCGACAAAGTACTGGCGCGTGTGGACAACGGAGCCGCCATCCGCCACATCATAAACCAGCAACACGGCATCGACCGCGTAAAAGACGTGGAAATGCTGAATGCCGCCGCCAATGCCGTAGACGAACAGAAAGAAGTTTCTCTCGAATATACCATCGCCAACACCGACCGCGCCTGCGGTGCGATGCTCTCCGGCGCTATCGCCGCCAAGTACGGCGCAAAAGGCCTGCCCGAACATACACTGAACGTCAAGTTCAAAGGCTCGGCCGGACAGAGTTTCGGAGCATTCCTCGTACCGGGTATCAACTTCAAGCTGGAAGGTGAGGCCAATGACTATCTGGGCAAAGGGCTGAGTGGCGGACGTATCGCCGTACTACCCCCTGTACGCAGCAACTTCGAGGCCGAGAAGAACACAATTGCCGGAAACACCCTTCTGTATGGTGCAACCAGCGGCGAAGTATATATCAACGGTCGCGTAGGCGAACGCTTTGCCGTCCGCAACTCCGGTGCAATAGCCGTTGTAGAGGGTGTGGGTGACCATTGCTGCGAATACATGACCGGCGGACGTGTAGTGGTGCTCGGACAGACGGGACGTAACTTTGCCGCAGGTATGTCCGGTGGTGTGGCCTACGTCTGGAACAAAGACGGAAACTTCGACTACTTCTGTAACATGGAAATGGTGGAACTAAGCCTCATTGAAGAAACCTCATACCGCAAGGAGTTGCACGAACTCATCCGCCAGCATTATCTCTACACCGGTTCCAAACTGGCGCGCATCCTACTCGATGACTGGACGCACTACGTAGACGAGTTTATCCAAGTAGTCCCTATCGAGTACAAGAAAGTGCTGCAAGAAGAACAGATGAAGAAGCTGCAACAGAAGATTGCGGATATGCAAAGAGACTATTAAATTAAAAATTGAGAATTGAGAATTAAAAAATACAGAATAGTGCGTACTTACAAATTCCACGTTCTTTTTAATTTTCGATTCTCTGAGTATTATTTCTTAATTTTCAATTTTTAATTCTCAATTTATCAATCATGGGCGATTCAAAAGCATTCTTAAATATCCCCCGCCAAGAAGCGGGCTACCGTCCGATACACGAACGTATCACAGATTTCAGCCAGGTGGAACAGACGCTGAACAGTCACGACCGCAAGCTCCAAGCCTCACGCTGTATGGAATGCGGTGTACCTTTTTGCCATTGGGCATGTCCGTTGGGCAACAAGCAACCGGAGTTTCAAGACGCACTCTGCAAAGGAAAATGGCGCGAAGCCTATCAAGTACTGAACGAGACGAATGATTTCCCCGAATTTACGGGACGTATCTGCCCCGCACTTTGTGAGAAGTCATGTGTGCTGAAACTCTCCTGCGATGCTCCCGTAACCATCCGCGAGAATGAGGCAGCCATTGCCGAAGCCGCTTTTCGTGAAGGATATATCGTGCCTGTCCGCCCCGAACGCAATGGCTGGAAAATAGCTGTCATCGGTGGAGGGCCTGCCGGGCTGAGCGTTGCCGCACGGCTGAATGCCCGTGGCTACGAAGTCACGATATTCGATTCCAAACCGATGCCGGGCGGACTGCTTCGCTACGGTATTCCCAATTTCAAACTACCCAAAGAAGTGATAGACCGTCGCATGAATGTACTGAAAGCCGAAGGTATCCGGTTTGAAATGGGTGTCTGCATCGATATGCAGAAGCTGCCCGCAGGTTTCGATGCTTACGCCGTCTGCACAGGCACTCCCACTGCCCGTGACCTTACCATCCCCGGCCGTGAACTGAAAGGTATCTACTTTGCCCTCGATATGCTGGCTCAACAGAACCGTATCCTCGACGGAGAGACATTCCCGAAAGAGCAGCTTGTCAATGCCCGTGGCAAACGGGTGCTTGTCATTGGCGGTGGCGACACAGGCTCGGACTGCATCGGCACGAGCATCCGCCAAGGAGCTACGAGCGTGACACAAATAGAAATCATGCCACAACCACCCGTAGGCCACAATGACGCTACGCCCTGGCCGCAATGGCCCGTTGTCCTGAAAACCACTTCCAGTCACGAAGAAGGATGCACACGCCGCTGGTCACTGGCATCCAACAGATTCATCGGCAAGAACGGAAAGGTTTGCGGCGTGGAAGTGGAAGAAGTGGAATGGCTTCCGGCAAAAGACGGTGGCCGCCCCACCATGAAACCTACGGGTAAGAAAGAAGTCATTGAAGCCGATATGGTGCTGTTGGCTATGGGCTTCCTCAAACCGGAACAGCCGACATTTGCAGAGAATGTATTCGTGGCGGGAGATGCCGCCAATGGTGCAAGTCTCGTAGTACGTGCACTGGCTGACGGTCGCAAAGTAGCCCGGCGGATTGACCAATACTTCAACCGGTAGTTTTGCGGCAACGAAAAAAGTTTCAAAGAGGGATACCAAGAGTTTCAACGCATGAAACTTTCTGTCCCCCGGTGTGAAACGACTCGTTTCAACGCTTGAAACAATCCGTTCCAACGGACGAAACTGCCAGTCTCACCCGATACAACTAACATCATCCCGATATCAACTTCTAAAACAACTACAACCATGTGTGGAATAGCAGGTATTTTCAACATAAAATCCCAGACTCCGGAACTCAGGAGTAAAGCTTTAAAAATGGCACAGAAAATCCGCCATCGCGGACCGGACTGGAGCGGTATTTATGTAGGCGGCTCCGCAATCCTTGCACACGAGCGGCTTTCTATCGTCGACCCTCAATCGGGTGGGCAACCTCTGTACTCGCCCGACCGCAAGCAAATCCTTGCCGTCAACGGTGAGATATACAACCACCGCGATATCCGTGCACATTACGCCGGAAAGTACACCTTTCAGACGGGTTCGGACTGCGAAGTCATCCTCGCCCTCTACAAAGACAAGGGCATCAATTTCCTCGAAGAACTGAACGGTATCTTCGCCTTTGCCCTCTACGATGAAGAGACGGACGATTACCTCATAGCCCGCGACCCCATCGGAGTGATACCTTTATATATAGGCCGCGACAAGGAAGGCCGCATCTACTTCGGCAGCGAACTGAAAGCTCTCGAAGGCTTCTGCGACGAGTACGAGCCTTTCCTGCCCGGACACTATTACCGGGGACGTGAGGGTAAAATGCACCGCTGGTACACTCGCGACTGGATGCAATACCTTGCCGTAAAAGACAACTATCATACTGGTTACCCTGACGTCAATGCCACAACCTACCAAACTCAGGTTTCTGCCGTACATGATGCCCTCGAAGCCGCCGTACAGCGCCAACTTATGTCGGACGTACCTTACGGCGTGTTGTTGTCCGGCGGGCTGGACTCTTCCGTAATCTCGGCCATCGCCAAGAAATACGCCGGAAAACGTATTGAGACGGCCAACAAGGCAGATGCGTGGTGGCCTCAACTCCACTCTTTTGCAGTAGGCTTGAAAGGTGCTCCCGACCTCATCAAAGCACGTGAAGTGGCGCAATACATCGGCACTATCCACCATGAAATAAACTACACCATTCAAGAAGGGCTGGACGCCATTCGCGATGTCATCTACTTCATCGAAACCTACGACGTAACCACTGTCCGCGCATCCACGCCCATGTACTTGCTGGCGCGTGTCATCAAGAGCATGGGCATCAAGATGGTACTTAGTGGTGAAGGTGCGGACGAAGTATTCGGCGGCTACCTCTACTTCCACAAAGCGCCCACACCACAAGCCTTCCATGAAGAAACAGTACGTAAGCTCTCCAAACTGTACCTTTACGATTGCCTGCGCGCCAACAAGAGTCTTGCCGCTTGGGGCGTGGAAGGACGTGTCCCGTTTCTCGACAAAGAATTTCTGGATGTAGCCATGCGACTGAATCCTGCCACGAAGATGTGTCCCGGAAAAGAAATTGAAAAGAAAGTGGTTCGCGAAGCCTTTGCGGATATGCTGCCCGAAAGCGTCGCATGGCGTCAGAAAGAACAATTTTCTGATGGTGTGGGTTACAGCTGGATTGATACGCTGAAAGCTGTCACTGCCGCTGCCGTCAGTGATGAACAGATGCGGAAAGCCTCCGAACGCTTCCCCGTAAACACACCGATGAACAAAGAGGAATACTACTACCGCACTATTTTCGAGGAGCACTTCCCCAGCGAGAGTGCCGCCCGCAGTGTACCCAGCGTACCGAGTGTAGCCTGTTCCACCGCCGAAGCATTGGCATGGGACGTCTCATTCCAAGGGAAAAACGACCCTAGCGGACGCGCCGTTGCCGGTGTGCACGAAGAAGCCTACAAGGACTGAACCTTAAAAAAAGTAACCACACGGCAAATGCAACGGATTTTTAATATACTTTCTGTTTCATATTCGTAAGCTTATGCTACCTTTGCGAAAGAACGATGAAAATAATTAATTCTAAAGCCCATGAAACTGAAAAGCCTTATTATCACTTCCGCCCTGCTACTTGCCGCTTGTGGCTATACACAGGCACAGTCCACCCAAGTCATTGCTCACCGCGGCTTCTGGAAAACAGACGGTTCGGCACAGAATTCCATTGCCGCACTGGTGAAAGCCGACTCCATAAATTGTTACGGTTCCGAGTTCGATGTATGGCTCACCGCCGACAACCAACTTGTAGTAAACCACGATAGCACTTTCAAGGGAGTGAATATGCAGAAATCCACCGCACAACAGTGTACCGCCGTCATACTGGACAACGGAGAGCAACTCCCCACCCTGCGGCAATACTTGGAGAAGGCCGGACAACTGAAAACGCGCCTTATTCTGGAACTGAAATCCCACAAGACACCCGAACAGGAAACACGTGCCGTAGAAAGTATCGTGAAGATGGTGAAAGACATGGGATTGGAGAACCGCATGGAATACATCGCTTTCTCGCGACACGCCACCAAAGAATTTATCCGTCTTACCCCCAAAGGAACTCCGGTATATTATCTGGAAGGCGACCTCTCTCCCAAAGAACTGAAAGAATGGGGATGCGCCGGACCCGACTATCACTTCAGCGTATTCAAAAGACATCCCGAATGGATTAAAGAGTCCCACGACTTGGGCATGAAAGTAAATGCTTGGACCATAAACGATGCCAAAGACATGAAGTGGTTGATTGACCACGGTGTGGATTTCATCACTACCAACGTCCCCGTAGAACTGCAAGAAATATTACAGTAAAAGCATCAGCTTACAATACATTTAGAAAGTTATTACAGACAAGCTGCTTCATTATGAAAACAATGAAGCAGCTTTTATATTTCAAAAAGGTAGTAATAAGCGAATAAAACAATCATTTTTATTATTTCCCCGCAAGAGTGCGAGAGCATTATATTACAATCTTTACGAATATAGCATCATATACTTTTAAATTGAAAGGGAAATCATATATATTTGCACTGAATGAAAGCAGGAATAGAAATAAATAGAAAACAGATATCAATATAGATAAAAATCATCCAAAACGTCGTATATTTGCATTGAAATAAGACAAAAGGATATAGTCAACTAACCAAGTAAGTACAAAATGACAAGAAGCATAAAGTTTACCAAGATGCATGGCGCAGGAAACGACTACATATATGTAGACACTACCCGCTATCCTATCGAGAACCCGGAGAAACTCTCGAAGAAATGGAGCGCACCGCATACGGGAATCGGCAGTGACGGTCTGGTACTTATAGGGCGCTCCGACAAAGCCGATTTCAGCATGCGCATTTTCAATGCGGACGGTTCGGAAGCCAAGATGTGCGGCAATGCCAGCCGGTGCATCGGCAAATACCTTTATGACTACAAGCTGACTTCCAAAACAGAAATCACACTCGATACCCTGTCCGGCATCAAGATTCTAAAACTACACGCGACAGGCGATAAAGTAGACACTGTAACCGTTGACATGGGTATTCCGTCTGACGAACCCGTGAACTATGACGGCAAGGGGAGCAAGCCGATGACAGAACATCCCATCGAAATAGACGGCATACGCTATACGGGTACTACCGTATCCATGGGAAACCCGCATCTGGTAATCTTCGTGAACGACATTACGAAGGTAGACCTCTCCTCTATCGGCCCCAAACTGGAGAATCACCCTCTCTTCCCCGACCGCACCAATGTGGAGTTTGCCCAAGTATTGGAAGAGGGAAAGATAAGGATGCGCGTATGGGAACGGGGTTCGGGCGTCACCCGAGCCTGTGGAACAGGAGCCTGTGCCACAGCCGTAGCCGCTTTCCTCACAGGACGTGCCGGAAGAAAATCAATCATCGGCATGGATGGAGGAACACTCACCATTGAATGGGATATAGCCACCAAGCACGTCTTTATGACGGGAGAGGCAACCAAGGTGTTCGAGGGAGAGATGGAGACGGATGAAGAATTATGAATGAATATACGCTTTTGTGCCACATGGCAATTCTTCATTATTAATTCATCATTATTAAATAATTAAACCAACAGAGATATGGCATTAGTTAATGAACATTTTTTGAAACTGCCCGGAAGTTACTTATTTTCGGACATAGCTAAAAAAATTAATACTTTCAGGATAACGCACCCTAAAAAAGAAGTCATCCGTCTGGGTATCGGAGACGTTACCCGTCCGCTGCCGCAAGTTTGCATCGAAGCGATGCACAAGGCAGTGGATGAGATGGCTGATGCCAAGACATTCCGCGGATACGGTCCTGAACAGGGTTATGACTTTCTGATTGATGCCGTTATCAAACACGATTACGCGACACGCGGCGTTCATTTCAGCCCACAAGAAATCTTCATCAACGACGGAGCCAAGAGCGATACGGGAAACATAGGCGACATACTCCGCCATGACAACAGTGTGGGAGTAACCGACCCTATCTACCCCGTCTACATTGACAGCAACGTAATGTGCGGACGCGCCGGCATATTGGAAAAAGACGGCAAATGGAGCAATGTAACCTATATGCCCTGTACGGCCGAAAACAACTTTATCCCCGAAATACCGGACAAACGTATCGACATCGTCTACCTCTGTTACCCCAACAATCCTACGGGTACTACCCTTACCAAACCCGAACTGAAAAAGTGGGTGGACTATGCCCTTGACAACGACACGCTTATCCTATTTGATGCCGCCTACGAGGCTTTCATCCAAGAGGACGATGTGCCCCACTCCATATACGAAATAAAAGGGGCGAAAAAATGCGCCATCGAGTTCCGCAGTTTCTCAAAGACAGCCGGATTTACAGGCGTACGCTGCGGCTACACCGTAGTACCGAAAGAACTGACCGCCGCTACGCTGGAAGGTGAACGTATCTCCCTCAACAAACTGTGGAACCGCCGCCAATGCACCAAGTTTAATGGTACAAGCTACATTACCCAGCGTGCCGCCGAAGCCATCTACACCGCAGAAGGCAGACGGCAGGTAAAAGAAACGATTGACTACTATATGAACAACGCCCGCACCATGAAAGAAGGACTGGAAACATCCGGGCTGGAAGTGTACGGCGGTGTGAACGCTCCATACATCTGGCTGAAAACCCCGAACGACATAAGCTCTTGGCGGTTCTTCGAACAAATGTTGTACGAAGCCAATGTAGTGGGTACTCCGGGTGTAGGCTTCGGGCCAAGCGGTGAGGGATATATCCGCCTGACCGCTTTCGGCAAACACGAAGACTGTGTGGAAGCCATAAAACGCATCCGCAACTGGCTGAAATAAAAGTGAAGAATATAAACATCCTACTATTTAATAGTTCAAGCACAATACTATACTAACAGAACCGGACTGATCATCCGCAATTTTTCTAACTAAAAAGGTAAGAAGGTATGAAAACAAGAAACACAAAATTAGGAGTAATAGCAATAACGTTACTATCAGCTGCAATGCCTTTCACGGCAAAGGCACAGGACAAAGTAAAAGCATCCGTAGGCGCAGACATCGTAAGCGGCTACATCTGGCGCGGACAAGACTTGGGCGGTGTAAGCCTTCAACCCAACGCATCCATCGCCTATAAAGGTTTGTCTTTGGAAGCATGGGGATCGGTAGGTATTGAAAAGACAGATGCCGACGGTTACGATGCTAAAGAGTTCGACCTCACACTGGGCTACTCCACCGGTGGTTTTAGCGTATCAATTACTGATTATTGGTATAATACCGGAGCAGGTTACTTCCACTACGGTGCCCACAATACAACCCACCTGTACGAAGCCCAAGTGGGTTACGACTTCGGACCGGTAGCAGTAAACTGGTACACCAACTTTGCCGGAGACGACGGTGTCAAGGAGAATGGTGACAGAGCCTATTCATCCTATATTTCCATAGCCGCTCCGTTCAAATTGGGCGGACTTGACTGGACAGCCGAAGTAGGCGCCACTCCATGGGAAACGGACTTCTACGGAGCAAGCGGATTTGCCGTATGCGACGTCAGCCTCGGAGCTACAAAGGATATCAGGATAACCAATTCATTCTCCCTGCCACTCTTTGCCAAAGCTACTTGGAATCCCTGTTCGGAAAGAGCATACTTCGTAGTAGGATTAAGTTTTTAAGAACAATAAAACACTTAAGGTATGAAAAAGATTGAAGCTATCATCCGCAAAACCAAATTCGAGGAAGTGAAAGACTCACTCCTCGAAGCAGATATCGAATGGTTCTCTTATTACGATGTAAGAGGTATCGGAAAATCCAGACAAGCCCGTATTTACCGTGGTGTACTGTACGACACCAGTTCCATCGAACGTATCCTCATCTCTATCGTTGTACGCGATAAAAACGCAGAAAAGACAGTACAAGCTATCATCAAAGCCGCACAAACCGGCGAAATCGGCGACGGCCGTATCTTCGTCATCCCCATTGAAGACGCTATCCGCATCCGCACCGGAGAACGGGGTGACATTGCCCTCTATAATGCCGAACAGGAAAGATAACCGGCAGCACTCAACCCACAGGATTTTCATTGAGCGGCGTGCTCAGTGAAAAACAAAATACAAGTACAACTAAAAACCCAAAAGATTATGGACAAATATATGAAACGCAGTTTCACAAAACTGCGTACGGCCCTTGCTATACTCATAGCTTGCTGCCTCACAACAGATATGTATGCACAAACCGCCGTAGCTGCGGATAGTGTGGCAACCGATACCGTCGCCCAGTTGGTTTCCGGTGTCAACACCGTCTGGATGTTACTTGCAGCCATGTTGGTATTCTTTATGCAACCGGGCTTCGCATTGGTGGAAGCCGGTTTCACCCGCACCAAGAACACCGCCAACATACTGATGAAAAACTTTGTGGACTTCATGTTCGGCTCACTTCTTTACTGGCTGGTAGGTTTCGGCATCATGTTCGGTTTAGGCGACTTCTTCGGAACTCCTCACCTCATGAGCCTGTTGTTCGATAGCAATGGCCTGCCCGACCCCGCTTCATTGCCTACCGAAGGTTTCCTCGTATTCCAAACCGTATTCTGCGCCACTTCCGCCACAATTGTTTCGGGAGCTATGGCGGAGCGTACAAAGTTTTCCATGTATCTGGTTTACACAATCTTCATCAGCGTACTGATTTATCCCGTTTCCGGGCACTGGACTTGGGGTGGTGGATGGCTGATGAACGGTGAAGCAGGTTCCTTCATGACGGAAACATTCGGAACTACCTTCCACGATTTCGCAGGTTCTACCATTGTACACTCCGTAGGCGGTTGGATTGCATTGGTAGGTGCAGCTATCCTCGGTCCGCGCATCGGCAAGTACGGCAAAGACGACCGGTCAAAAGCCATCCCCGGACACAACCTCACCATTGCGGCACTGGGCGTGTTCATCCTATGGTTCGGATGGTTCGGTTTCAACCCCGGCTCTCAGTTGGCGGCAGCCACTACCGAGGATCAGGTAACTGTCTCGCTCGTATTCCTCAACACTAACTTGGCAGCTTGCGCTGGTGGTTTCTTTGCCCTGGCCGTCAGTTGGCTGAAATACGGCAAACCGTCCCTGTCACTCACGCTGAACGGTATTTTGGCGGGATTGGTAGGCATTACGGCAGGATGCGACGCCGTTGCTCCGCTGGGTGCGGTCATCATCGGCGCCATCTGTGGCGTACTGATGATATATGCCGTAGAATTCATTGACAAAGTACTGAAAATTGACGACCCCATAGGCGCATCTTCCGTACACGGCGTATGTGGTTTCACGGGAACGGTACTTACCGGACTGTTCTCTACCAGTGAAGGTCTGTTCTACGGTGCGGGTGCGGGCTTCCTCGGAGCACAGATATTCGGTGCGGTAATTGTCGGACTTTGGGCGGCAGGTATGGGCTTCATCATCTTCAAAGTACTCGACAAGATACACGGCTTGCGTGTTCCGGCTCGCGTGGAGGAAGAAGGACTTGACATCTACGAGCACGGAGAGTCCGCTTACAACTAAAACAAGTTTTTTTATTCTATCATATATTTATAAACCAACAATTACAATTCTAAGGTATTATGTCAAAATTGAGATTCAGAGTAGTAGAGACGGCGTTCAAGAAGAAACCCGTTGCAGTGGCAGTCCCGGCGGAACGTCCGTCGGAATACTTCGCCAAGTATGTATTCAACAAGGAAAAGATGTTCAGGTATCTGCCGAGCAAGGTATATGCCAAACTGATTGATGTAATTGACAACGGTGCGCCGCTGGACCGCAGTATTGCTGATGAAGTGGCGGCGGGAATGAAGAAATGGGCGCTTGAGATGGGAGCCACCCACTACACGCACTGGTTTCATCCGCTCACCGAAGGCACTGCCGAAAAACACGACGCTTTTGTGGAACACGACGGCAAGGGCGGCATGATGGAAGAATTCACAGGCAAGTTGCTTGTGCAGCAGGAACCGGACGCATCCAGCTTCCCCAACGGCGGTATCCGCAACACGTTCGAGGCACGCGGATATTCAGCATGGGACCCCTCTTCTCCCGCGTTCATAGTAGATGATACGCTCTGCATTCCTACCATCTTCATTGCCTACACGGGTGAATCTCTTGACTACAAAGCGCCGTTACTCAAAGCACTGCGTGCAGTGGACAAGGCAGCGGTAGACGTATGCCGCTACTTCAACCCGGACGTAAAGAAAGTAGTGGCGTACTTGGGCTGGGAACAGGAATACTTCCTGATTGACGAAGGCCTTTACGCCGCCCGCCCCGACCTGTTGATGACTGGCCGCACACTGACCGGACACGATAGTGCCAAGAACCAACAACTCGAAGACCACTACTTCGGCGCCATCCCTCCGCGTGTGGCAGCCTTTATGAAGGAGTTGGAAATCGAAGCGTTGAAACTCGGAATCCCTGTCAAGACCCGCCACAACGAGGTAGCTCCCAACCAATTCGAGTTGGCTCCTATCTTCGAGGAATGCAACCTTGCAGTAGACCACAATATGCTCATCATGGCTCTGATGCGCAAGGTGGCACGTAATCACGGCTTCCGAGTACTGTTGCACGAAAAGCCATTCAAGGGTGTCAACGGCAGCGGCAAGCACAACAACTGGTCGTTGGGTACGGACACGGGCATCCTGCTCCATGCCCCCGGCAAACTGCCCGAAGACAACCTACGCTTCATCACCTTCGTAGTAAATACCTTAATGGCAGTCTACAAACATAACGGATTACTGAAAGCCAGCATCTCCAGCGCCACAAACGCCCACCGACTGGGAGCGAATGAAGCGCCTCCTGCAATCATATCCAGCTTCCTCGGCAAGCAGTTGAGTCAGGTTCTGGAACATATTGAGGAAAGCACTAAGGATAACCTCATCAGCCTCAGCGGCAAACAGGGCATGAAGCTGGACATTCCGCAGATACCCGAGCTAATGATAGACAACACCGACCGTAACCGTACCAGCCCGTTTGCCTTTACGGGCAACCGCTTCGAGTTTCGTGCCGTAGGTTCGGAAGCCAACTGTGCCAGCGCCATGATTGCCCTGAACTCCGCTCTTGCCGAGCAACTGGTAGAATTCAAGAAGGATGTAGACAAACTTATCGGGAAGGGTGAACCGAAGATTTCGGCTATCCTCGACGTTATCCGCAAATACATCAGGATATGCAAGCCCATTCACTTCGACGGTAACGGCTACAGCGACGAATGGAAAGCCGAGGCCAAAAAACGCGGTCTGGACTGCGAAACCAGTGTACCCCTCATCTTCGACAACTATCTGAAGCCCGAAAGCATCCGTATGTTCGAGTCTGTAGGCGTAATGACGCAAAAGGAACTGGAAGCCCGCAACGAAGTGAAGTGGGAGACCTATACCAAGAAAATTCAGATTGAAGCCCGCGTGCTCGGTGACTTGGCGATGAATCACATCATTCCCGTAGCCACTCAATATCAGACGGATTTGATAGACAATGTCTACAAAATGAAAGACCTCTTCCCGGTAGAGAAAGCTGCAAAACTGTCTGCCAAGAATTTGGAACTCATCGAAGAGATTGCCGACCGTACCACCTTCATCAAGGAACATGTAGATACCATGATAGAAGCCCGCAAGGTTGCCAACAAGATTGAATGTGAACGCGACAAAGCCATCGCTTATCACGACAACATCGTACCGATGATGGAAGAAATCCGCTATCACATCGACAAGTTGGAACTCATCGTTGACAACCAGATGTGGACATTACCGAAATACAGGGAACTGTTGTTTATAAGATAAAGAGCTATTTCAGACATACAAACTCTGAAACCGGAAATTATCTATTTCTTTTGTTGGTTGTTTTAAGTTTGCAGGGGAAAGAAGTGCCGTGATGGTAGTTCTTTCCCCTTTTTTATCCGGCAGACAGCAGCCTGAAGAGGAAAACAGATTATCTTTGTCCCCAATTACAAATAAACACATTATGAAAGACCTGCGTACACGCCATACAGCATTGCTGCTGTTTACATTCTTGCTGGCATCGGTATCCTTATCCGCACAGACCGGCTTACAGCAGAAACTAAGTGAGATTTCCGCCATAACGGAAACCCAACCGTTGGAATCTACCGAGTTTTCGGAGAAGTATGTAACCTATTTCACCCAGCCGCTCGACCACCGGCATCCCAAGAAAGGAAGTTTCCGCCAGCGGGTTATCGTGGCGCATGCGGGCTTCGATCGTCCCACGGTCATTATAACCGAAGGATATGGAGCCGCCTACGCGCTCAAGCCCCAATATCGCGAGGAACTTTCCAGGCTCCTCAATGCCAATATGGTATTTGTGGAATACCGCTATTTCCTGGAATCCACTCCCGAACCCAAAGACTGGCGATACCTTACAGCCGAAAGTTCCGCCGATGATTTGCACGCGGTAACAACCGCATTCAAAAACATATATCCCGGAAAATGGATTGCTACCGGTATCAGCAAAGGCGGACAGACCGCCCTGCTCTACCGCACATTCTATCCGGACGATGTGGATGTATCCGTTCCTTACGTGGCTCCCCTCTGCTACGGAACAGAGGACGGCCGTCACGAACCGTTCCTCAAAAAAGTGTCTACGGATGAAGACCGTAAAAGAATTACCGACTTCCAGCTGGAAATCCTGAAACGCAAAGCGGCCTTACTCCCCCTTTTCGAGAAATACTGCACCGAACAAGAGTATAAGTTCCGTGCTCCTATCGAAGAGATATACGACTATTCGGTACTGGAATATTCATTCGCGCTCTGGCAATGGGGTACTCCCGTCGGCAGCATTCCGCTACCCACAGCCACCGACGCAGAACTCATAGCCCACCTGCTGGCCATCAGCGACCCGTCCTATTTCACAACCGACAGTACCAACGCCTCTTTCTTCGTACAGGCCGCACGCGAATTGGGCTATTACGGCTACGACACCCGTCCTTTCAAAAAGTATCTCTCCATCAAGTCCGGCAAAGGCTACCTGCATCGCCTGATGCTTTCCGAGGAACTGAAAGATATGCCTTTTGACAAGACACTCAGTAGGAAGATTAAGGGATTCTTGCAAAAGAACGACCCGAAAATGATATTCATCTACGGTGAAAACGATCCCTGGACGGCTGCCGGAGTTACCTGGCTCAAAGAGAAAAAGAATATTCACGTATTCATTCAGCCGGGCGGCAGCCATCTGGCACGCATCTCCACACTGCCCGAAAAGGAGAAAGAAGAAGTGATGAAGCTGCTAAACGAATGGTTGCGGTAAACGCACCCGTTCTTTCGCAGCATCCTGTTTCTGCCGCATAAGGGAAAAGACACAAACGGAAAAGGGCTGCCTCAGCGATTGAGACAGCCCCTTTTATATCAAACATACCACTCTTACCACTCAAGGAACTTTCCCCTCTCCCTGCGCTTCTGCAACTCCTCTTTCAGGAAGCGCTGACGGTCTTTGGCTATATAACGGCGGGCAAAGATGTTGGGAACGGCTACCCCCAGCGCAATGCAAAGGATAATCAACGAAGCGTTGATACCGTTGGACACAGCCACCGTGACCTCGCCCACCACTCCGTGCATATTGATGAGCGCCACCAGCGCACGGTACATCAACACTCCCGGAATCATCGGAATGACGGAAGGAATGGTAAGCACGTGATTAGGCACATGAAACCAGTGGACTGCCTTCACCGCCACCAGACTCACCACCATGGCTCCCATGAAAGAACCGATGACCGGACCGAGCCCCAACTCGAAGTTGACGAAATTACGCGTACACACGGCAAGGATTCCCCCTACCGCAACCACCCACAGCAGACGGCGCTGGATATTGAATATCATGGAGAAGCCCATCGCGGATATGGCTGCCGCAATGGCGTATATATAATAAGGATCGTGCGGAACCATGCTCAGTTCGCTGAACTTCTTGTCAATCACCACATCTTCCATAGCCAGCAGGCGCATGGCCATCACAATGCCGAACGCCATGGCACACACCATGAGTACCGTATTAACGGCACGCACGATGCCCACCTGTATGTAGTTGTCAATCATGTCGTCCACAAAGTTTATAATGGGAACTCCCGGCACAATGAACAGCGCGCACGCCAGTAGCGGATGGTAAGGCGTGCCCGAAAGCCCTGTAAAGGTGGTGATATAAGCCAGACATGTGGACACCAGCGCCGCAATGGTGATGCTCATATACAGATTGATACCGAACTCTATGCAGCGCGCACGGACACGGAAACCTGCAAAAGCGGCGATGGAGGCAAACAGAAATGCAACCCAGTCGCTACCGAACAGCTTGCAGAAACCGCCGCAGGCAAAACCCGCACCGATGGCAACGAGATAGGGAGTATAGTTCCGCTTCTTGCTTTTTATCTTCTCCAGCTCTTCCTCGTAGCGGTCGAGCGAATAGTCTTCCTCAATGGCACGCCAGGACAGCTTGCTGATTTCGGATATGGCCGTCATGTTGATACCATGTTTCTCGCACTTCTGAAATTTGGAATAAGAGTGCGATTCGTCACTCAGGTTTACCACCAGCATTGTATAAGTCACGTCGATGTGAAGATTCTCCTCAGGTAATCCCAAATAAGCCGCCACACGATTCATATTGCGTACAATGCGATTGGTATCGGCAGCACTCTCCACTAATATTTTCCCTGTACGAAGCAATAAATCAAGCTTCCTGCGCAAGATAATCTCTTGCTCGACCATTGTTTTGTCCATCAAACTTTCCACTAACTAATATCTGATTTTTACCTATTTTCAAAAAGGAGTACAAAAGTACATAAAAAGCATGAGTTTCCTACACCGGCATAACAAAGAAATCATTTTTTCTTTAGAAGAAAGAAAGGCAAAATAGGGAAAAGAATTTCATATCTCATCGGAAACCGATACCTTTGTACACATTTTCGGACAAAAGAAAACGGGCAGAGCGAATGTTTATCATATCTCCCGGAAACAAAAGCTGACTTATATGGAAACATTTTGGAACACCATCGCACAGTATAATGAAAGCACCTGGTGGGCGCAGATTCTCATTACTGCAGCGGGCATCCTGCTAACTGCATTGCTATACCGCCGTCCCACCGTCTGGGCAAAACGCTCCATGAAAATATATATGGTATTCCTCAACGGCTGGATAGCGCTGGTGTACTACGCAATGTACTGCGACACGCGCAACTATCACTACGTTCTCTCCGCATTCTGGGGAACCGTCGCATTGATTTGGCTGTGGGATTTATTTACCGGTTACACTCCGTTCGAGCGTAACCCCAAGTACCCTATGCTGGCAGGAGTGCTCTATGCGATGCCCTTCCTATACCCGCTCCTTTCGTGGGCGCGCGGCATGGAGTTCCCGATGATGACGACCACAGTAATGCCCTGCTCGGTAGTCGCATTTACCATCGGACTGCTGTTGGCGTTCTCGCGCAAAGTCAATCTGCTCGTTATCCTCTTCCTCTGCCACTGGGCGCTCATCGCTTTCTCCAAAGTGTATGTGTACAAGATTCCCGAAGACCTGCTGCTGGCAAGCGCCACCGTACCTGCCATCTACCTGTTCTTCAAGAATTACATAGCCCAAAACCTGCACAAGGAAACGAAACTGAGCGCACGTCTCATGAACTGGTTCCTGATTCTGATGTGCATCGTTATCGGGGTATTCCTGAGCATCACCCTCTTTCAAGAGGTAGGAAAATAAACGGACCGGCACACGTATTCATCACCGTTTGCCCATATAATAATACCCTATAAAAAAACAGACCATCCGTTTCGGGTAAACGGATGGTCTGTCTGTATCAAACGGATGATGCGTTTCATACCAACGCACCATCTGTTTTGTTATCTTATCTTAGATGAACCAGCGAACATAGCAGAAGTCCTGACGGTGAGGCAGTTCTGCGTTCTTCGGGAACATACGGTAAGCTACCTTGAAGCTGCCTGCGTTCTCCAGCTTATGTGTTGCCTGGAACGTATAGAGGTCGCCCTCTTTCTTCACTACTTCAAACGGTGCTACGGAGTAAACGTGCTGCTTGCCGTCCTGAGCTGTATAAGTAGTAACCAGTTCCAGACCGATAGCATCGTCCAGACCCTTCTCGTCGATAACGTAGGTAATGGTGTATTCCTTACCGCTTTCGAGAGAGCCTTTCACCAGTTCTTCCGTCTTTTCGCAGGATACGACTTCGATGCTGTCCCACTTGGCCACAACTTCTTCCTTCCATGCTGCGAGTTCCTTGGCTTTGGCATAGTTGTTGGCAGCCAATGCCTTGAAGCGTTTTGCTTCCTTGGTGTAGAACTTGCTATAGTAATCGTCCAACTGACGCTTCATTGTGTAGTGAGGCGCAATCTGCGCGATGGAGTTCTTGATGGTTCTGATCCAGCCTTCGGAATATCCCTTCTTGTTGCGTGCATAGTACAACGGCAGGATTTCCTGTTCGAGGATGCTGTAAATGGTAGCGGCATCCAACTGGTCTTGGTATTCCTGATTCTGGTAAGTACGCTTTTCGGTCAACGCCCAGCCTGCACCTTCACGATAGCCTTCCAGCCACCATCCGTCGAGTACGGAGAAGTTTACCACACCGTTCATCAACGCTTTCTCACCGGAAGTACCGGATGCTTCGAGCGGACGTGTCGGAGTGTTCAGCCAGATATCCACACCCGATACAAGACGGCGTGCCAACTGCATGTCGTAGTTCTCGAGGAAGATAATCTTACCCAGGAATTCGGGACGGCGGGAGATTTCGATGATTCTCTTAATCAATCCCTGACCTGCACCGTCGTGCGGGTGGGCCTTACCCGTAAAGAGGAACTGTACCGGATAGTCGGGGTTGTTCACAATCTTGGACAGACGGTCCAGGTCGGTGAACAGCAGGTGTGCACGCTTGTAAGTGGCGAAACGGCGTCCGAAACCTATCAGCAGTGCATTCGGGTTAATCTTGTCCAGCAGAGACACAACACGTGAGGGGTCTCCCTGGTTGTTCAGCCATGTCTTGCGGTATTCCTTGCGGACGTAGTCAATCAGTTTGTTCTTCATGGCCATGCGCGTCTTCCAGATCTCTTCGTCGGGTACGCTGTAGATAGCTTCCCAAATCTTAGGATTGGACTGGTCGTACCAGAAGTTTTCATCGAAGTGCTTGGCATAGAGCTGCTTCCACTCCGTTGCGCTCCATGTGGGGAAGTGCACACCATTGGTGACGTAGCCCACGTGCATTTCTTCCGGGAAGTAACCTTTCCAGATGGGAGCAAACATCTCCTGGGAAACCTTCCCGTGCAACCAGCTTACACCGTTCACTTCCTGAGAAGTGTTGCAGGCGAATACGGACATGCAGAAGCGTTCGCCCTTGTCGCCGGGGTTGTTGCGGCCGAGGTCCATGAGGTCGTCCCAAGTGATACCCATACGGGCAGGATAACCGCCCATGTACTTGCCGAAGAGACCTTCGTCGAAGTAGTCGTGGCCGGCAGGAACCGGAGTGTGTACGGTGTACAGAGAAGAGGCGCGTACCAGCTCGATGGCCTGGTCGTAGGTCAGACCTTCGGCTACGTAGTCGCAGATGCGCTGTACGTTAATCAACGCCGCGTGGCCTTCGTTGCAGTGATATACGTCTTTCTTGATACCCAGCTTCTTCAGGGTAAGGATACCGCCGATACCGAGCAGGATTTCCTGCTTCAAACGGTTCTCCCAATCGCCGCCGTAAAGCTGGTGAGTGATGGAACGGTCGAACTCGCTGTTCATCTCGTTGTCCGTATCGAGCAGATAAAGGGAAATACGGCCTACGTTCACTCTCCAAAGATAAGCATGTACGTAGTAATCCAGGTAAGGAACATCGACTACAACCTGCTTTCCGTTTTCGTCCAATACGCGGTCGAGAGGCAACTGACCGAAGTTCTGGGCTTCGTAGTTGGCAATCTGCTGTCCGTCCATAGACAAAGTTTGGGTGAAATAACCGTAACGGTACAGGAAACCTACGGCACACAAGTCTACGTTGCTGTCGGAAGCCTCTTTCAAATAGTCGCCGGCAAGTACGCCCAGACCACCGGAATATATCTTAAGTACATGATTCAAACCGTATTCCATACTGAAATATGCAACGGAAGGACGATTGCTGTCGGGTTTTACATCCATGTAATTGCGGAACTTGGAATATACATCTTCCATTCTGCGCAAAATAACCTTATCTTCAGCAAGCGCCTCAAGCTTGGCATAACTCATACGTTCCAACAGCAGAACAGGGTTCTGTCCTACTTCTTTCCAAAGAGCAGGGTCAAGGTCTCTAAACAGTTCGGTGGCTTCAAAGTTCCATGACCACCAAATGTTACGTGCAAGTTCGGATAACTTCTCCAATTCAACGGGGATGTGAGATTTAACGTTCACATCTTTCCAGTTCGGAGTGTTTACATTACTAACTTTAATCTTCATTGTATGATTACTTGATTGATTAATATAATTCTTTTTATCAGCCCAACTGACGCTTCATCGCATTGCGCAACGCAAGGTCGTAGGCTTCATAATAATATTGTATGAAATGCTTCCATAAGGCTTGCTCTGCCACTTGGGCGGCACGCTTACGGATTTCTTTGATTTCCGCATCTGTCTTTGTAGAGAACAAAGTTATGGTGTCCTTGATACCGTCCGCCACTTCGGAATAGTTATAGTCCGAACGGTGCAGCACCTCTACTCCATCGTTGATACCGTGCTGGTTCTTCAGGCTGTTCACCCAAAGTCCGAAGCCGGCAAGATCGGTCGTAATGGTGGGCACGCGGAAAGCCACGCTCTCCAACGGGGTATATCCCCACGGCTCATAGTAAGAGGGATAAACGCTGAGGTCCTCTCCCAGTATCAGGTCGTAATAATGCTTGTTGAGAATGCCGTCCTTACCGTCCAGATAGCAAGGAACGAAGATTACCTTCACCTTGTCTTCGGGACGGTTGCCCATACCGAGGTACTTCAGCATGTCCAGCACCTGATCGTGCGTCATGTTGTGCAGCCAGTGCGTGATGAAAGGTACTTCCAAAGGAGTGGTATAATGCTCGTCTTTCTTTTTCAGACGCTGCTGCAGGTCTTCGCGGGGGTCACCCACCCAACCGGGTACGTTGACGAAAGCCAGCACTTTCTTATTCAGATTCTTATCACGGTTCAAACGGTTCAATGATTCCAGGAACACATCGATGCCCTTGTTCTTGAACTCGTAACGGCCGCTGGTTCCGATGATAAGCGTATCATCATCAAATTCCTGTCCCAACAGGCTGTTTGCCACACGCAACATAGTGGAACGCGCCCGCTTGCGCTTACCGGTAAATGTAGAGCCTTTCGGAACGAAATCGTCTTCAAAGCCGTTCATCAGGACTACATCGGCAGGCTTGTCGAGCAGTTCCTTGCACTCGTTGTTGGTGATTTCGCTTACGGTAGTGAAACAGTCTACGTAATGGGCGGTCTGCTTTTCGATGGAATGTTTGGACTCCATATTCAGCTCCTGCGCCATTTGGTCGCCGTTGTAGGCAAAAAGATAATCGTATAGCGGTTTGTTGTTGCCCGCAATAGAACGGCCTATCGAAGTGGCATGGGTGGTGAATATCGTAGCGATTTCGGGAACGGCAGTCTGCAAGTAAAGCGCAGCCATACCGGTCATCCATTCATGTGCCTGAAATACAACCTTATCCGTTTCCGTCAGGTTATACCGGTAGAAACTCTCTACCACCTTTCCGGTGGCGTATGCAAACATCGAGGCTTCATCGTAGTCACCGTATGCGTGCAGTGAATCCACCTGATAGTGTTCCCACATCTCCGCATAAATTTCATTCTTTTGTGCAAAGAAAGGTTGGAAGTCAACCAATATGACAATAGGTTCGCCCGGAATGTTCCAGCGGCCTACGCGGACAGAGAGGTTGTCTTTTTCAATAGCATATTTCTTCCATACGGCACAAAGGTTATCGGACTCGATAAATAAAGAGTTCTCTTTACCTTGCCAGAAGTCCGGGCCTACAAAAAATACTTTATCGCGGAATTTTGTCTGCAAAGTGTTCGCTCTGGTAGACAAAACTGTATAGATACCGCCTACTTTATTACATACTTCCCAGCTCGCTTCGAAGATGTAATCGGGGGTAAGTAGCTCTTTAACCATATATGTTATAATCTCTTTATCGTAATTGTGGCTGCAAAAGTACGCATTATTCTTTGAAAAATAGCCTTTTAATCGAAAAAACTGATTAAATGTGCATAAACAATCGTTTGCATAAATACGACCGGTAAACGCTAAAAGCCCACCAATACAGAGAAGAGCGAAGATTACCGATGAAAAGAGAAAAAACAGAAGTTTGTACGAAATAGAAGGAAAAGACAGAGAAGAAGATATGAAAAAGAGGGTATATCAAAACTTAAATTCGCTTGCTGTTTGTTTCTTTTTAGGCACGGATTACACGGAAAACACAGATTTTCTTTGTTCTTTTTCCGTATAATTCCGTGACTAAAAAGAAATCAGCAAGTATGTTTTGACACCCTCTTCTTTTATTTCAACTGCCATTTGTGCAGTCGGTAATTGCTGTTTATGCGGTCAGCGCACTGCCAATCAAGAAAGTGGCAGCCAAAGCTACAATCGCATAAAGTTCGGGGAATACGGCAAGAATCAGCGTGTTGCTGAATACGTCGTGTCCCTGACCGATAGCGGCGATACCGTTGGCGCAAACCTGTCCCTGACGGATAGCGGAGAACAAGGCAACCAATCCCAAAGCAATACCTGCACCCAGAATGGCAGCAGCCTGAATGGCAGTCATGCCCGGAGTAAGGATGCCGAAAATAGTCTGGAACATAAAGTAGCCTGCAAAACCGTACAAGCCCTGAGTACCGGGAAGAGCGGTCAGCACAAGAAAGTTACCGAAAGCACCGTCGTTCTTCTTCAGCGCACCGATAGCCGCATTACCGGCAATTGTCACACCATAGGCACTACCGATACCCGACAAACCAATCATCACTGCAATGCCAATATAGGCAATCAATAAATTCATTTCCATAATCTTATTCGTTTTTTATTGTTTATATTTTATTTGTTTCTCTTGTTTGTTTCTCTTAAAGATTTCTTTTGAAGAATTCTCCTGAAGACTCTCGGAGAAAAGACTACGCTATCTCCGCGCAGCTCCTGTCTTCCTCTTTTGTCAATCCTTTATTCTCTATTTCTCAATTTAAATTTTCAACTCTCAATTCTTAAACGGCTTGTATTCCTTGCCTCCGCCTTCGTATCCGGAGTTCTTGAAGAATTCCACAAAGGTCAGACGCATGGGGTGAACCATTGCACCGAGCACGTTCATAAAGATATTGATGGCATGGCCGATAACGAATATCAGTACCATTACGATGGGACCTGCAATAACATTGTCAGGACTCATGCCCACCGCCAAGCTGTTGAACACCCCTGCAAGGATACCACCCGACAGTCCGAGGGCAAACAGACGTACATACGACAGCACATCGCCCAGCAATCCGGTAGCCATATTGTAGGAATCCCAAAGCCCAAGCCCGATATTGAGGAATATATTCTTTCCCGGACTGTTGTAGAGGAATATCATGGCTGCCGCCACACCGAGGATGCACAGATGCACCGTACCGCCCAATGGCATGACTTCCGGCAGCAAGGCTCCTACTCCGCAGGAAACCAGCAATATAATCCAGCCAATCGTAGCCACGGCATACTTGAATCCAAACTGAATACCCTGGTTCACCGCTTTCAGCACCATACCGAACAATATCTGCACCACACCGAGTATCAACGACAACTGGAACATATCATTATTGTCCATGAACAAGGCCGCTTTCATCTTTTGGAAGAAAGGCAGGTCGATATCGTAAATGTTCGCTCCGAAGAACGTACCGGTCAGCAATCCGCAGAAGAAAGTGGATGCCGCCAATACCTGCACCAACGAGAGGACAGGTCTCATCGCAGCGCTGATGTTCTTGGCAAACAGACGGTACAGGGTTGCTCCGAGAAACAGGAACAGCCCGTAACCGGAGTCTCCCAGACACAAGCCGAAGAACACCATAAAGAAAGGTGCAAAGAACGGCGTCAGGTCCAGCTCGTTATACTTGGGCAGCATATAGAGCTTGCATATAGGCTCGAACCAGGCAAAGAAACCTTTGTTGTTCAACTGTATAGGCACGTTGTCGCCCGGTACGGGAGAGGTTACCTCGTAGTACACGTGCTGCGCATCGAGCCATTCGGAGATTTCTCCGACTCTGGACGCCGGCGCCCAGCCTTGCAGCAGCATCAGCTTCTCTCCTGCCGTAGCTTCCGTATTCAGCATTACTTTGGAGAATTCCATGTCGGTGTTCACCTCTTTCAAGGCTGCACGCAACGAAGGGATTTCTCTCTCGGCAAGCACTTTCATTTTTTCCTCGTTATCCGCCAGAGCCTGTTCCGTCTCGTTACAAAGCACTTGTACGCGCTCCAATGAGTAAGGCGGCAACTTGGCCTGCTCTGCATCCAAATCTGTTTCTTCCGAATTCCTGGTCACGGTAACGAAATAAACGCGAGAGGACTGACGGCTGATAACCATCGCATTATAGGTATCTTCCCAGGTTGCGTCGTAATTGCCTTCCGAGCAACTGTAAAAGCCTACTTCCAGTCCGGCATCGTGCAGACGCGACAGGCTTGCGGGTTCAAAGTTACCCCATGGCTCCAGCGCAGCTTTTTCCTTCTGATAGGTCTGCAACTGCTGTTGCAACTTATTCTTTTCGGCTTGCAACTCGTCCACTTCGCTCAGCACTTCCAGCCCGCGGGCTGCCGAGGCGGGTGTTTCCTCCACCGCCGGCCTGGCGGGCTTAAACGCCTGCAACAGCTTTTCCGTAGCCTGCAGGCGGGCAGACAGACGGATACTGTCCTGTAACTCCGTATTGTCGGCAACGCCTTGCTGCTTTTCGGCCACATGCACCACACCGAGGTCGCGCACACCGTTCAGGAATGCTTCGTACTCCTTATAATATACAAGGAACGTGAGCTTCTTCATTTTCGTAATCATGCTTCTGCCTCCTTCCTTTTCTCTTGGTGGGACTTCATGATTTTCTGCGACGACTTGGAGAGGTTCTCCTCGTCTTCCATAAACCGCTTGATTTTGCGCAGTGCATCCTGATAGCCCGGAATCTGTACTTTCTCAAAAAGATTCACCTTTTGGGTGGTCTTTTTACGCGCATGTTCCAGCAAGTTCAGCTTGGCCACGGTAAACTCCCGTTCAATGGCCGTGTGTGCCAGTTCCTTGAGCAGATGCAACCCGTCTGCATACCATTTGGGCGCATTGAACAAGCTGTAAGGGCGTATCTCGAAATCTACATTCTCGAGCAACGGCACTCTTACGCCGGCAATCTTCTTCACACCAAGATGAACATCGCTGACCTTTATCAATGAGGCATCAAACTCATTCCAAAGGGCGAACATGGCTTCATAAGCTTGGATTTCCTTTTCCAACCTCGCGTCCAGCGCGGCAGCATCGGCCTTGCAGCGCTTCACTTCCATACGCAGGGCGCTCTCCTTGTTCTTAATGATGGGGAGCGTGCGCACACGTACTTTCAGTTGCTTTTCCAACTGCTGGAGCGACGTTTTATTATATTGAAACTTAATAGCCACTTCGTTAGTGATTAATGGTTAATTATAAGTGATTAGTTTTCTGTTTTGGGCCAGAATTCGTCCACAAGTTCTTTCTTGATGTTCACCTCTTCCGGACGGAAATACTTGCCGAACAAGCTCCAGGCTACGTCGAGCATCTCCGTGGTGTCGAGGTTTACGTCGATAGCCAGCAACTGGTTGGAGTAGTCCTTGGCAAAGGCAAGCGTACGCTCGTCGTAGTTCGTCAGGTCGAAACCGTTCTCCAGCTTCGTCTTGGCATTGGCGGCATCGGCATACAGACGTACGGCGGCATTCATCACCTGCGGATGGTCCTTACGGGTCTTCTTACCGGTAACGAGCTGTTTCAGACGAGACAATGAACGGAACGGGTCGACGATAACCTTACCGATGTCACTGTCACGGCGAAGGAACAACTGCCCCTCGGTGATATACCCCGTATTATCGGGCACAGCATGCGTAATATCGCCGCCGGACAAGGTAGTCACGGCGATAATCGTAATAGAACCGCCGCTGGGGAACTGCACCGCCTTCTCGTAAATCTTCGCCAAATCCGAATAAAGCGAACCCGGCATGGAGTCTTTGGACGGAATCTGATCCATACGGTTGGACACGATGGCCAGCGCATCGGCATAGGACGTCATGTCTGTAAGCAATACCAATACCTTTTCATTGTTGTTCACCGCAAAGTATTCGGCAGCGGTCAGCGCCATATCCGGAATCAGCAGACGTTCCACGGGGGGATTCTCGGTAGTATTCATGAAGCTGACGATACGGTCGAGCGCACCGGCATTGGAGAATACATTCTTGAAGTACAGGTAGTCGTCGTTCGTCATACCCATACCGCCGAGGATAATCTTATCAGTTTCCGCACGCAGGGCTACGTTGGCCATCACCTGGTTGAAAGGCTGGTCGGGGTCCGCGAAGAACGGAATCTTCTGTCCGGACACCAACGTATTGTTCAGGTCGATACCTGCGATACCGGTTGCAATCAGTTCGGACGGTTGCTTACGGCGTACCGGGTTCACGGACGGACCGCCGATTTCCACTTCCTGACCTTCGATGGACGGACCGCCGTCGATAGGATCGCCGAAAGCGTTGAAGAAACGTCCGGCAAGCTGGTCGCTCACTTTAATGGTAGGAGCCTTGCCCAGAAACACCACCTCTGCATTGGTGGGGATACCTTCAGTACCCTCGAAAACCTGCAAAGTCACATCGTCACCGGCAATCTTCACCACCTGGGCCAGCTTGCCGTTTACGGTTGCCAACTCATCATACCCTACCCCCGTGGCTTTCAGCGAGCACGTGGCTTTCGTAATCTGAGTAATCTTAGTATATATTTTTTGAAATGCTTTTGTTGCCATCTTATTATTTATGCTTTACGTTCTTCAATCAATTCCTGCAACTGTTTGTAGAAATTGTCATACTCTTCCGATTTGAATTTCGAGTAGTTCATCTGCTTGCAGATATTAATCATTTTCTTGAAGTAATCCATTACCTCATTGAAGTTGTCGAACTCAAATTCCGTATGGCAGATGTCGATAACCATGTTCAGGATTTCTTCCTGACGTTCCATGGGAGTTACGGCGTCAATCTCGTCGAAAGCATCCTGTTGCAGGATAACGAAGTCAATCAGTTCCGATTTCCAGAAGGTTACGTGATATTCCACGGGTACACCGTCATCGCCGAGAATGTTGATTTGCTCCGCAATTTCCTTACCGCGTTGCAGACGGGTCTTGACTTCGTTTACCTTGCCAATCCATTCGCCGTTGATACGCTTGGTTATATAATCCTCGAATTCGGGATACTCGATATATTTGGAATACGAGTCGATAGGGTTTACGGCAGGATAACGCTTCTTATCCGCACGGTCTTGTTCGAGGGCGTAGAAGCAGCGGGCCACCTTCTTGGTATTTTCGGTTACGGGTTCTTTCAAGTTACCGCCGGCAGGCGATACAGTACCGATGAAGGTAATGGAACCCGTCTCGCCGTTGTTCAGCTTCACGTATCCGGCACGGCCGTAGAAGTTGGAAATGATAGAAGACAAGTCCATCGGGAACGCATCCGGACCGGGCAATTCTTCCATACGGTTGGACATTTCGCGCAATGCCTGTGCCCAACGGGAAGTGGAGTCGGCCATCAGCAACACCTTCAATCCCATGCTGCGATAGTATTCCGCAATGGTCATGGCCGTGTACACAGATGCTTCACGGGCTGCCACCGGCATGTTGGACGTATTGGCGATGATAATGGTACGCTCCATCAGCTTACGGCCTGTATGCGGGTCGACCAGTTCGGGGAATTCCGTAAAGATTTCCACAACCTCGTTGGCGCGTTCACCACAGGCGGCGATGATTACGATATCAGCTTCCGCCTGTTTGGAGATAGCGTGCTGGAGCACTGTCTTACCCGTACCGAACGGGCCGGGGATAAATCCCGTACCACCCTCTACAATCGGATTGACGGTATCGATTACGCGCACACCCGTTTCCAACAATTTGAAAGGACGCGGCTTCTCTTTATAGTTCGTCATGGCGCGCTTCACGGGCCATTTCTGAATCATATTCACTTTTACATCATTACCTTCCTCGTCGGTCAGGACAGCAATGGTATCCTCGATACCGTAGTCGCCTTCCTTTACGATGGACTTCACGGTACATACGCCTTTCTGCCCGAAAGGAACCATGATTTTCAACGGCTGGAAGTTTTCATCCACCTGCCCCAGCCATGCAGCGGCTTCCACTTGGTCGCCTGCCTTTGCCAAAGGCACGAAATGCCATTTGCTTTCCTTATCCAACGGATACGTATATTGTCCGCGCTTCAGGAAAACGCCATCCATTTTATCGAGGTCGTTTTGCAGACCGTCATAGTTTTTAGAAAGCATACCGGGACCCAATGTCACTTCGAGCATGTGTCCGGTAAACTCAGCTTCGGCTCCCACCTTCAGTCCACGGGTGCTTTCAAACACCTGCACATAGACCTGAGTGCCTACCACTTTAATAACCTCCGCCATCAATCGGTCTCCGCCGGTCGAGATATAACAAATCTCGTTCTGTGCCACGGGGCCGTCAACTACGAGGGTCACCATATTGGCTATTACGCCACTAACAGTTCCTTTTGTTGCCATATAATTATGTAATTTATTTTATCTGAATTCTGCGGGTATCCGTACTTCATCCTTCAACGCAGCAATTATACTGCGGAACAGTTGGCTACCCTTTTCTTTATCCAACGAAATCCAACGTTCTATCATTTCGAGCTGTAACAGGAACACGAACAGACGTTCCACTGTGAAATAGTCGAAGAAAGTAGTTTCTTCCATCCAGTTCCACCGCAACCGGTCTATCTTTTTCTCCCGCTCCACCAGTTCTTCCGTCTCGCTGATTTTCACCAGTTGTTCCAGCCATTCTACTTCACCGCTCAATCCGAAGTCCCTGGCCCCGGATGTGCGCAAAGCCTCACAAACTTCCGTATCTCCCACTATCAGAGGAGCCACGTCCATTTTAAACTTTCGCGCCGTCAGTGCAACCAGCACATTGTTAATCACAAGATTAAAACCGAACCACGCAGATACAAACTTGTTTTTGCACTTCATGGCATAGGCATAATAAAGCGCAGCCAAACGGTCTTCATACAAGAAGCCATCTTCTGCAGACGAATTGACATATTCGGAGATAAAGACAGAAAGGTAAGAGGGAAACACGCGATCCGATACCTCACCGCCTTCTTTCAGCAGCGAGATATACTCGGTCAGTTCTTCCGCCGAGTAGTTTCCCCACGGGTCAATCGCAGCGTCCTTGTCTTTCAATAATTTCAAGACATTCGCATTGTCGAACTGAAGATAAAACAAGTCTATCAGCCTTTTATCATCCTCAGACAAAGCCGGATACAATTCCGTCCTGAAATCAGCTACCGTATAGCTCAGTTTGCTATCCTCTAAAGTGAGTTCCGGCAAACCGGCTACCAAGTAATAGTATTTACTCATAATCCTGTGGGGAATTAAAACAGCATTTCCACTAATTGCGGACGCAGGAATTCTTTGAAATAATTCATAAATTCCTCTTCACCGAAGTTCACTTTGTAAGAGCCGTCGGCCGGTGAAACAGAGAAGAGGGTCTTGTTTCCATTCACCTGCTCAATCTTCACGCCCTTATCCAATAATTCTTTTGCCTGAGCGGTGAAATACTTTTTCAAGCCTTCCGCATCCGATGTGGAAATCACGATAGGTTCGTCCACACTCCATTTGGATGCCAGCGCTACGATGAAAGCGTTAAGGAAATCTTTGTTTGCGGCAAAAGCTTTCACATCGGCGGTTACGATTTTATCCGTTACCAAAGTGGCAATTTCAGATTTCAGGGCGTTCACAGCCTGACCGGCAAACAGTTTCAACTCAGATTTGGTATTCTCCGCCAGCTCATCGGCAGATTTACGAGCGGCAGCCACAATAGAGTCTGTTTAATATTGTGCATTCTCTACTATTTTTTGGGCTTCTTCCTGAGCTTTTACGATAAGTTTTTGGGCTTCTTCATTACCTTTTTCCACCCCTTCACGGTAAATCTTATCGGTTAGCTCTTGAATCTTGTTTTCCATATTTTACAGGAGTTATTATATGATTTATTACAATATTAATTGCATGATTTTTTTCAGTCCTTATTAGATTCACGCCAAAATTACGAAAAACCATTTGATATTAAACAAGAAGAATGGAATAAAAGTAACCCATTTTCATAAAAAATATCGTTTTTCACCAGTTTTGTTCCGTAAAGATAACAATAAGATAACAAGGAAAAAAGAAATAAAGAGTAAAACCGGAAAATAGACAGATGAAAGGGGCAAATAAACGGATGCATAGCATTTCTTTTAGACATAAGAACAGAAAGACATAAGAGGAGATGCTTGCCAGATATATGATGTGATATGGGTATGATATGATATGGTACGATATAATATCCTAAAAGCAAAGAAAGAAAGATACTTCACAAGTATAAAAATAATCCCCACTAAAAATCTATTGACCCCAAGAAAACAAGCAAAACAAAACAAAGCAAGCAAAACAAGGCAAGTATAAGGCAAGGCAGACAAAATAGTCCAAAAACAAGAAAGCCCCTGCATCTTCCGATACAAGGGCTTCTCTCTCTAAAAAAACGGCGACTACCTACTCTCCCACTGTTACGCAGTACCATCGGCGTGACTGA
>OBWN01000229.1_pt1 | contig 33636 bp, 25 predicted proteins | sample 1501351 | NCBI WGS metagenome assembly OBWN01 (sample SAMEA2580087, study PRJEB22360) | human gut metagenome | biome: human gut; feature: human-associated habitat; material: faeces | place: Denmark | collected 2008/2010
TGGATATCGTGGGGCTCCCCCCACCCGGGGCGGGCCCCTGCGGCTGACGGTCGACCAGCTGCTCCAAGGCCGCCACGTACACGGCACGCTGCGTCTCGTCCGTGTAGAACATGCCGGTGCGGTATTGCCGGCCGCGGTCCTCGCCCTGCTGATCCACCGAGAACGGGTCGATGACTTCCAAGAACAGCAATGCCAGTGTCCGCAGGCTTACCCGTGCTGGGTCGAAAGTAACCTGCACGGTTTCGGCTGCATCCGTGCCGCCCGCGCACACCTGCTCGTAGGTCGGAGATTCGACCGTGGATTGCGCGTAGCCAACCGTGGTGTCCGTGACACCGTCGACGTTCTGGAAGTAGCGCTCCAGCCCCCAGAAGCAGCCGCCGGCGAAGTATGCGACCTGCGTGTTGCCGTCATTATGTTCGGTAAGTTCGCTCATACGCCCCACGTTACACCGTTGAGACGGTTCACGGTACGGCTGGAAAATCTCCGCAACGGCAAAAACGCTTTCGAGGGGCTGATTCGGCCTCCGCCGGAGGTCTACTTTCGTTTCAAGGGGCTAGTCATCCACTAGAACGCATGTAGAAACCCATCTGCGCCAACGCCATTCCGCCAGTTTCGGAGCGTGAATACTTCGGCATCAGCCCCTCGAAACGAGAGTAGACCTCCGGAGCAGGCCGAATCAGCCCCTTGAAACGGAGATAGCGACTTCTATGCCCTCCTCGCTGGGGTTTCTCCGTTCAAAGAGGTATATTCGGGCTTCCGCGGAATGCTATCTCCGTCCAAAGGGGTACCGAATATGGGAAATCCCGAGTACAAACGCCGTCATTGCAACGCTCATACTTGGGATTTCAGGGTTCAGGTACCCCTCCGAAGGCAGTTAGCTATCCGCAAGAAGCTGAAGGCACCTCTTTGAAAGCAGATAGCCCCATCTTGGGCTCGAATCGGCCAGTCTCCGGTCCGTACGTAAACGAACAGGCAAACGGCCTAGAGCCTCAACCGCGAACACAATTGTCAGGGTCCGTACGCCCCACACCCTACGACCGCAGCGTGCTGAGCATGCCGGCCACTTCGGCGGGCGTCACGCTGGGCACACGTAGGCGCGCACCACGGCCAGCCCGATCTGGGGCAATGCCGCCGGGTCCGGGTAGCACACGTAGACCGGTGCCTCGGTGGGCTGGAACTTGCGCTTGAAGTTGAACAACGAATGGAAGCCGTACGCCGGCTCCATCCAATCGGCCACGATCTGCAGCGCATGCTGGAGCACCTGTGTGCCTTCCCCGGCCGGCGCACCACCTTCGCCGGCATTGTCCCGCTCGGGGTTCATACCGGCCAACGGAGCCGCGGACAAACTCATGAATTCTGCGGCACGCTCCGGATCCGCAGCCCCCTCATCACGCAGACGCTCGGCCATACGCGCAATCAGGAACTCCATGATGCCGTTAGGACTGTCGGTACGATGCCGCATGAAGTCCAGTGTCCAACCGATCACGCGCCCATCACGCCATGTGGGCAGCCAGCTGGTGACGCCCAGCACACGCCCATCCGCATCGACGGCATACAGAAGACGCACGCGCGGGTCACGCAGTTCCTCGACACCGCCCAACGTAAACTTCATCTCCGGCAAAGCCTTGAGCTGTGCCCATTCCTCGGAGATGTCCTCAATCTGCTCACGCACTTCCAGCGGCGATTCCAGGAACGTGGACTGCACATCGGTGATGCCGTCGCGCTTGGCTTTGTTGATGGCGGTACGCACGTCCTGCCATTTCTTGCCGGTGGTCTTCCACACACGCGGGTCCACAACCATTTCACTACCGACCTCAATCGAGTTCCATCCCTCAGCCAGCAGCGCATCACGCTGCTCGCGATGCACACTGTAGAACACCGGCGACCACGACCGTTCCACGCAATACTGCGTGAATCCGGTCAGATCGTCCATCCACTCCGCCGGATCGCCAAATGGCCCAGTGCAGGTCAACGCAATACCGTTGAGTACACGGTATGCCACGGCCGATTTGCCCGTGGGCGACAGCCAATAGTCGTTGCCTTCCCACGTGGTCATGAAGCTCATCGATTCGCCGCCGGCCTCAACCAGCCGTTCGGCACGGGCCTGCGCCCGTTCATTCGACTCACTGACGTCGCTCATCCAACGCATCACCACGATCCAGAACACCAAGCCAACGCCCTGATACACCACGGACGCCAATGGCGTACGCGGCACGAACGACAACTTCATATGGCTCAGGAACCCGATGGGCAGGAACCGTCCCGGCAGTTCGGCCAACAGCGACGACGCCGTGGCCCGAGGCGCAAACGCGTCCGGCTGGGCGATGCCGTACATAAGGTACACGGCGGCGCAGGCCAGTAAGGCCAGCACGATTACACCGACGCCGCCGATCAGCCGGCGCCAGCCGACACGAATCGGGAAATGCTTCAGCATCGCAGCCAAGGCGACGGCAAAAATCAACGGTGGCAGAGCATTCGCCACGCAAGCGGTAATCGCGCCATGCTGCAGCAAGGACGTCATACCGTTCGGCGCAAAGCTCAGCGACACGACCAGATAATAGGCAATGGCGACGCCCGCAGTGAACAGGTTGATGGCCACAGCGCAGATGGCCGCAAACCGGCGACCGCGATACAGGCCCCATGCCAGCACCAAGGTCACGGCTGTGGGCAGCAGCGAGCGCAGAACCGCGCCAGGCATCGAAGCACGCAACAGGTCGAATTGCAGGAAGCAACCGCTGTGCGTGGCTCCGGCCAAGCATTTGGCCAAGGTGCCGTTGTCGACGGAAGCCGGGCTCATCAGTAGGCCGACCGTGCTCAACGGCCCGGCATGGTTATGCGAGGTGATGGAAATGACCGGCCCCAGCGCCAGCACCACGGCGATGGCGGCGAACATGCGACGTGCTTCGAATGAGGTGCTACGCAGCCAGTGCCAGCCGGTTTCGGCGTGCGCGGGTGGACCGGCCATCACACGGCCGGCGATGTGACCGAGCAATGCGGCGGCGAGAATGCAGTAGTCGCCGGGGTTGCCGCTGTAGAGCAGCGCGACCAGAATCGCCACATATTCGATGAGCCGGATACGCCGCCGCCACAGGTGGCCGCAGAAGGCGCTGGCCGCCATCAATGCGCCGACCGGCAGCACCAGCGGGCTCAGGGCAAACCGCATGCGGGAGACGAACTGGGAATCCTGGAACAGCCAACCGGCCGCCGCGCACAGGCCAAGGCCGATAATCGCGCCTGCAGCAGCGCAGGCGAGCGCAGCAGCAACGGTGCGGGTGCGACCCAGCCATGGCTCGGCGATGGAGAACATGACGAGCCACAGCACGGCATCAATGATGAGCTGGATCACGCCGCGCGCCAGGAACAACGAGCACACCAGTTTGCCGAGATCGAACTCGGCCATACTGGTGTCTAGGCGCAATGGGAACGCGAATCCGGCCATGGCGGCCACCAGCCATACCACCAAGTTCAGCACGACCAGCACCGTCGTGGCCACAACGGCCAGCCTATGGCCATCCACCCACTGCCGCGCGTCCTCGGCCAGTTCACGCCAGCTGTCCGCAACATGGCCGGGTTTCGGCGCATGAGACTTGGACGCATGCGAGGTCTGCGGCTTCCTGCCGCCCTCATGCTGCTGTTCGTCGCTCATTGCAACACCTCCACTTGGTTGTAGTCCTTCAACGGTTGCGGCATCTCACCCAATCCGGTTCGTTCGCCGAACCAGTCAAGCCCGGCCCGCCAGACGGCTTGCACCGCATGCCAGTCATGTCCGGTATCCGGCACGACCAGTTCGGTGACGTCCATGCCGACTTTGCGTGCGGCTTGGGCAATCAGACGCATATTATGTATCGACTCTTTATCCCGTTCGCCCGCGCCGGAGAACAGCGCCTGGTCCGACGAGCCGGTGGCGGCAATCACATTGACCGGCACCTGTGCGTCATAAGCGGACTGGTCACCGGCGAAATACTCCTTGACCATCTTGGCGACCGTACCATTCGCCGGCTTGAGCTCACCGTCCACCGGCAGCATCGCGCCGTACAACTCAGGATGACGCGGGCCGAGCTGCGTGGTGCAGGTGCCACCCTGCGAGAAGCCGCCAATCGCCCACATCTTCGCCGACTTGGCCACAGGCAGATTCCTCTTGGCCCACACGACCACATCCTTGGTGAGATAGGTCTCGGCATTGCCTTGGGTGGTGTCGGCACACAGGCTGTTATGCGACGCCTCACCATTCTGGTCGGGCACAATCACGATTGGTGCCAGACCGTCATGCTTGGCCGCATACGAGTCCATCATTGCCGCGATGTTGCCCGCGTCGATAAGGCGGCTCGGGCTGCCCGGCTGCCCGGCCATCAGTTCCATAACCGGCAACGTCGGAGGCATCTCGCTAAGCGCGGCGGGCGGCAGATAGATCATTGCCGGGCGCGCGGCGAAGTTCGATTTCGTATTGGGAATGGTGGCAGTAAGCACCTTGCCGGTTTGCGGCATGTCGGGCAAATCGTTGCGCTGGGCACGCTTACGCCATTGGTCCACGCTCATCGCGGATTCGTGCACTTTGACCGAGCTCAGCGAAGCATATGGCGAATAGCCGACCAGGTTGCCAATGGTCTGGTATTCGCCATAGATCGAATCCACGCCGAGTGCCGTGGAGACCAGTATCAACGGCACCAGAATGATGGCGACGACGCGACGCAGTCCTTGGACGATCACGGCTGAGGCAATTACGAAGCCGACCGCCGCGATGCCGCCGGCGATGGTAAAGATCACCGGCCAGCCGAGCGAGACCCCGAATGCCATGAACACGTCGGATACCAACCATGCCGCCAACAGGCCTACAGCACCGGCGGCCACGGCGACGATCAATGACACGATTAGCGGGTGCATGCGACGCGCACGGTTCCGCTTGCCCACAACCAATCCGATCAGCAATACGAGTGCCGCCACTGCGGTCACGCCGAATACGGTCTGAGGAACGATTCCCCGAATCAGCGACAGCTCCATCAACGTCTTCCAGACGGAGTTCCTCATGCCTTCACCCCCACGCTTCCCAAGAGCTCACGTAAGCCTATCGCGCAATTCAGGGAAGAGTGCCAGATTTCACAGAACATCCCGAGAGTTCTCAACCTTTATTCAGACTTTGTCCGGAACGCATCATCAGACGTCAGGGCATATGCTGGCAGGTATAACGAACGCGAACGAACAACGCCCGGCTTCCGCCAGCAAGCCCTCCGAGGCCAGCTCCGCTGCGGCCAAAAACGCTTCCTAGACCCGCGTCTCCAACCCGCATCAGGCATGGTTGACCATCATCGGCACCGTGGCGGCTCTAGTGATTATCGTGCTGTGCCTCGGATTCTTTGTGAACTGGGGATTGGCCGCCCTGTCCGTGATCATTCTGGTTCCGGGTGCGATTTCTCTGGCCATCCTCGCCAAGCACCCTGAATCCACCGGCGGACGCAGCATGTTCGGCATTTCCAATCCGGACGCCCTGCTTGACCCGATCCGCCGCCCGTCCGAGCGCCGGGGCAAGTGATTATGGTTAATTCCACTACGCGGTGAACCTCCCACCGCGTAGTAAAAAGCCCATCACGCGGTGAGCGGGATTTGATGATTCGCGGAATTAAGCCGTTTTGAGACGCCTCGTGGTGGGCAATTCACATCGTGGTGGAGATTTCACTACGTGGTGGGGTCTGAGCGACGCGCGCTGACCAGATAATTCAGCACCGAACCAGCGGCCACCAGCAACGCACCGCACCAGAACGGCAACGATAACGCCAATCCCAATAGCACCGCACTGGCCCCAGTGGAGAGCACCGGCGTGGCATAGGAGGCGATGGCCAGCCGCTCCATCGAGCCGTGCAGAATGCCGTAGCCCCAGCAGGCATAGCCACCGCCGATTGCGGCAGCCGCAATGAAGACGAACAGCCATGCGACCAGACTCGGCGGCTCTGCAGGCCAGCCCTGCCCGGAAGCAAAATGGATAATCCACAATGCCACGGCTACACACGGGAAGAACACCGAAGTGCCATCCACTCCATGTGACCAGGCCGGCGTGAACACCGCATACACCGACCATGCGAGCGCGCCCGCAAAAGCCAACACATACGGCAGCGGATTATCAGCTATGTGTCCAGCGGCTGCCTGCCAGTCAAGCCCGGAATTACCACCAACCGCCAGCGCGACGCCAACCGTGGCCACGATCGCGCCCGGCAGCACCTTCCACACCGCATGCCTGCGACGGGATACGCCCGCCGCCAGAAGCACCATCATCGTGGGCCATAGGTAGTTGACCAGACTCACTTCCACCGACGAAGCGGCCGTAGAGGCCAAACCGAGCGAAAGCGAAATCGACGATTCATAAAACACAAACAGCAGTCCACCGATAATCAGATACTTCTTGGGGAACTCACGGATTGGCGCCGGGCGGCGGAACACCAGCAGCAGAACACCGCCGACCGTATATATCAGGGCCGATCCGAGCGTGGCGCCGAAGCTTTCGGCGACGATGCGCACCGTTCCGGCCATGAAACTCCACAGCACAATTGCCATCAGGCCGACCGCAGTGGCACGGGAGGAAACAACATGTCCGCCGGAATGGCCGGCATGACTTGCCGTCGGTGCCGGTGTGCCGCTTGCGTTGCGCGCGTCGTCTGCCATATGCATGTCCTCTCTTGCCTCGTTTCGAAGTCACTCTACCCATCGGATATGTACAGTGGCAGAACGGCACACGACCGGAATAAGAACATGGCAAAACAGGGTGCTCAAAACAGCAAAATGCCGGGCAGAGCATACACCCTATCCGGCATTCGTATTGGCTATGTTTCCCGCCGTCTGTCACAATAGTCGGCGTTGAAAGCGTAGGACAGACAGCACAGGGAACAGAGTCTAGCTTGCAATCGATTGCGCTAATCTCTCCCCCAGTCAGCTTCGCTGACAGCCTCCTCGTCAGAGGGGGCGAGCCCGATGCTGGACACCGGGCAAGCACACTACGAAACTAAGCTTCAAGAGAGACTGAACGCAACAATCTCAATCAGCCCTCAATTGCGATCTGATGCTTGGCCTCAACCTGCGGCTGAGCCTGCATCTTCGGCACCCGGACACACAGCGTGCCGTTCTGGTAGCTGGCGTGGATGTCGGATTCCTTCACGTCATCGCCGACATAGAAGCTACGAGAGCACGAACCCATGTAGCGTTCGCGGCGCAGCCACTTGCCGGAATCGGACGCGCAAGCGCACTGCTCATCCGAGTCCTTACCTTCAGCAGCCGGATCCTTGTCTTCATGCTCGCTGCTGCGAGACGCGGACACGGTCAGGTAACCGTTGTTCAGCTCAAGGTTGATGTCGTCCTTCTTGAAACCCGGCATATCGATGTCGACGTCGTAGCCCTTATCGGTCTCGCGCACATCGGTGGTCATCATGTTGGCAGGCATTGCAGCGCTCATCGCGTTGTTCGTGTTGCGCCAACCCTCAAAGAACGGGTCATCGAACAGATCCGAGAACATAGTGTCATTCATCAAAGCCGGAAACATTGCCATAATCGGTACTCCTTGATCAGGAGAGAATCGGCTTGGCTACCAGCCGTCAACCCGTATCGCGGGGCTGGCAGCGGTTATCGCGGCCGGTTCCGGAACCCTCCCGGGCTCTCAACCTTTGACCTTCACTTCACCCAATTCCAGAGCGCGGCAATCATTCCGGAGTTTTACCCACAGTGAAATTCTGATATATTCCACTCAATCAGTACGTGGCGCTGGCAATCATCGGATCGTCGTAGAAGCTCAGGATTCTCTCGAGGTACGGCTTGTAGATGGCGTTCGGCATCGAGAAAATCTCATGCAGCGATTCAGGGTAACGCACCATGTCCGCCTCGCCGCCGCCGTCCTTGACCAGTTGGACGAAACGGTTCTGCGGATTGTTGAGCACCCAGATATCGCGCCCGGACTGGAACAGCAGCACTGGCGTCTCCACTTCAGCGCAGGCGGTGGGGCTGAGCACAGCCCGGTTCATCTTCAGCGCCTGCCGCACCCATTCGAAGGCCGCACAATAGGTCTGATACTCACGGTTCTCGCAACGCAGTTTGAAATACCAGCGTTCACGCGCCTCGGAGGCGCCCTCGTTGCCTTCCATGGAGAATTCCGGGGTAAAGTCGGACTGCCCGAACACGCGCTTTTTGCCGAACCCCAGACCGCACAGCGCGCCGACCAGCACACGGGCCACGCCCAACGGCATACCAGTGGCGGGGGCGATCATCGGGGCGGAGAGCACCGCCTTGTCGAACAAGGTCGGATACTGCTCAAGCACCAGTGCGCCGATGCCGCCGCCCATCGAGTGGCAGAACAGGTTCAGCGGCATGCCGGCCGCGTACTGCTGGCCGATGGTTTCGGCGAAGCCGGCCAAATCGGCCACATATCGGCGCCAATCATCGATCCACACCATGCATGGGTTCTCGACGTCGCGGGAAGATTTGCCGTGCCCACGATGCTCGAGCACACATACCGAATAGCCGGCAAGCAGGAAGTACCAGACCAGCTCGTCATATTTTTCCGCGAACTCGGTGAACCCGTGGCTGATGACGATGGCCCCGCGGAAGGTGGCGGTGGCGCCTTGCTCGCGAATTGCGTCGAACTTGGCCGAGTCGTAGCACAAGTAGTGCAGTTGACCAGAGCGTCCGCCTGTATCCATAATGCCGGAAAGCGGCTCAATACCAGCCGATCGCTCGGCAGCGGACGGGTCGTACCAGCCTTCATCTCGGCATTGCTCGAGGGCGGGCAGCACCACGTCCGTCATCGTTTCGGCGTACTTGTTTTCGTCGATCATCGTCACCTGCATGTCCACTATCTTACGGCCGGCAAGCCTGCCGGAGCGGATTCTTATCGCCCACCACCTGTTGCGGGGGGCAAAACCTCGGACCAGTCGATGATTTGCCTCACTGAGAGGTCGTTAGCGAGGTAAAACCTCAAGCTAGTCGACAAAATGCCTCACTGAGGAGCCGCCAGCAAGGCAAAATTGTGAACGAACCGATGTATTGCTTCGTTGCCGGCAGCAACTCCCCCTGACCGTACAAGCGCGTAGGTTGGAAGCATGAGCGAAACCAATGATGTTACCGATGCAATCGCCAATCTGCCTCGTCGCAGGGCACGTACGCTGCGCTTCACCTGCGGAGCCCCGCGTTCCGCGCAAACCATAGGCGACGGTTCGCGAGCGCTGTTCCTGCGCTCCGACGGCCCCGAGGATCTCGTCACCGCATTGTGGCTGAGTTGGTTTGATGACTCGAGCGAGCATCACGAAACCAAGCTGGCCGATCCGCGTGAGCTACTGGGCGCTACCGCTGATAGCGAAAATGTGCCGGCCGAGGAGAAAGCACGCCGCGAACGTGCCCGTGAAGGCGGCGCTGGCATCGTGAGCTATTCCGTTGACGCCGATGGTGATCGCGTGGTGTTTACCATCAATGGTCGGCTGTTTCTGACGGAGATTGGCAACGATGCTGCAACTGGCGCGCCGACCAGTCGCACCCGCGAGCTGGCCGGCGAATGGCTGGACGAGGATCCGGCAATGTATACGCCGGTGCTCAACCCGCGCATCGCCCCAGACGGCGAGCATGTGCTGTACACCACCGGCACCTACTTGATGCTGGTCGACATTGGCGATTGGCCGGCTGAGGGCGAACCGTTCGAAGTGCCCGAAGGTGAGCTGGACAACGGCGTTGAAGTAGAGGCAGATGCCGAGGAATCCGCGCTGAGTGAGGGCCTGTACGGCGATGAGGAGGACGGCGACCAGCCGCTCACCGACCGTATCACCGCCATCTACGGCGTAAGTGTGGAGGACGAGGACGGCAACCCAGCTGACAACACCTGGAAGATTGGTTTGGCCGAGTTTGTGGCCGGCGAAGAGATGGATCGCTATGACGGTTTCTGGTGGTCGCCGGATTCGCAGCATGTGCTATTCGAGTCCTTTGATACCGCCGATGAACCGACCTGGTACATCAGCGATCCGGCCAATCCCGAGACCACTGCCACCGGTCGCCGCTACCCGCGCGCGCTGACCCGCAATGCCGATGTGTATCTGACCGTAATCAGCCTTGCGTTCGATGAGAACTACCGATACGCCGGCATCACCGGCAATGCTGATGTGACATGGGATCGCGAAGCCTACGAATATGTGGCTGCCGTGAATTGGCAGCTCGGCCATGATCCTCTGGTGCTGGTGCAGAACCGCCGCCAGACCCGCGATCAGGTGCTCGAGGTGGCGGTTGAGACCGCCGAAGAGCCGGAGGCGCTGAGCGATGACGTTGCCGCCACTTGGGCTCAGGCAGCCAGTGCCGATCAGAGCGAGAGGATTGCGGAAACTGATGTCGTGGAGTTCGGCGGCGACAACGAAACCGGCGAGACCTCTTCATTTGCATCGTCCGCCCCGACGCTCGGCGCCACCCGCGTACTTGAGGAGCATGCGAATGAGCAATGGATCGATCTGATTCATGGCACGCCCGCCTACACGACAGATGGCCGTCTGGTGTGCTCGTTGAACGACATGGACACCGATACCAACCGTCTGACCGTGGATGGCCGGCCGTTCACGCCCGCCGGCTGGAATGTGCGCACTGTGCTCGATGTGACTGATACCGACGTGCTGGCTGTAGTGCAGCGCGCGCCGGAGATCGCCCCCGAGGTGCCGTCCGCATGGGCCGAGTCCAGCGATGACGACGGCACCACCAACGGTGCTGGCGCATCCGACGAGTCCATCGCGTCCATGATTGGTGGGCATGATGCTCGAAGCTTCGACGTGGTGAGCATCGATTACAGCGGCGATATCACACCCGTGACCACTGTGCCTGGCCAGTGGACCGCCTCGCGCGCCGAGCACGGCATGGTCGTTTCCGGTCGCGACATGACCCATGCCAATGCTCAGATGTTCCACATCCTTGGCTCCCCTCTCCGAGGGGAGCTGGCCGCGAAGCGGACTGAGGGGAGCGCACCGGTGACGACCGAGACTCCGCTCAATCTCCCTACGGCCGACAGTTCCTCCCAGGGAGAAGGACCAGCAGAAGCCACTATCGCCAGCACCGCTGCCGAACCCGGATTCACGCCGAACGTCACCTTTACACGCCTCGGCGAGCACCAGATGTACACGGCGATTATCGCGCCAAGCCCCGAAAGCCCTTACGCGCACGCCGATAAGCTGCCGGTGCTGATGAAGCCGTACGGCGGCCCAGGATTCCAGCAGGTCATCGCCTCGCAGTCGTTCTACTGGGAAAGCCAGTGGTGGGCCGATCAAGGCTTCCTGGTGGTTACCGCAGACAATCGCGGCACCACCGGTCGCGGCCCGTCTTGGGATCGCGAAATCTTCGAAGACATGAAGGACGTGACGTTGGCCGATCAGGTCGAGGCCGTCAACGCTCTGCCCGAGGCCATCGCCAAGCTGAACGCCGACCGGGGACTCTCGACGCAGTTGACCGAGGGCGATTTAGCCAAGGCTGAGAACCGTCCATCGGCGCCTTGCGCCACCTCCCGCAAGCGGGAGGCAATTCCTAGGCCCGACCTCGATAAGGTGTGCATAATCGGCTGGTCCTACGGAGGATTCCTCTCCGCGTTGGCCGTGCTGGACGCACCCGACGTGTTCAAGGCCGCCTGCGCCGGTGCCCCGCCCACCGACTGGACGCTGTACGACACGCACTACACCGAGCGTTATCTGGGCCTCGACCCGGATGTGTATTACCGCAACGGCATCGTTCAGGACGCGCCGAAGCTCGCACGCCCACTGATGCTCATCCACGGCTTTGCCGACGACAACGTCACCATCGCCCACAGCCTGCGTCTCTCGCAAGCCTTGATGGCAGCAGGCCGTCCGCATACCTTCCTGCCGCTGACGGGCATCACCCATATGACCAACGACGAAACGGTGGCCGAGAATCTGCTCACGCTCCAGCGCGACTTCCTACGCGAGGCGCTGTCCTAATCCCCTCCAGTGGGGCAAAACCGCCATGAACTGGCGGTTCCACCCCACTGAAACATACTCAGTGGGGCGATTCTGCCAGTACATGGCAAGTTGACCCCACCAGCAAGCCCTCAGTGGAGACGTCTTACCAGATACTGGAAGATTTGCCCCACTGAGACGCTTTCAGCGAAGCCAATACACCACGAACTGGTGGTTTTGCCCCACTGGCAGCTCCCCAGCAGGGCAAAACCGCCAGCATCTGGATATTTTGCACCGCTGAGAGGCCAGTAGTGGGGCGCACCCGCCACGAACTGGCTGTTCCACCCCACTGAGATGTGCCAAACGACACATCACGCCCTCTTTTCCTGTCTATTTTTTGGAAATTTTGCACTCATCGCCGGCAAACGGGCCTGTTTTTACCCTCCATATTCCTACAGCCGCGTAGGATAGGTGAAGATTAGAAAGGGAGGACTATGAGCGTTCTCGACCGTTTTGAAAAAAGCGTGGAGGGTGCAGTCAACGGAGTATTCGCCAAATTCGGCTCCAAAGACCTGCAGCCTGTCGACCTCTCCAGTGCGCTGGAGCGTGAAATTGATGCCGAAGCCATGCCTGTGGGCCGTGACCGCACGGTGGCCCCGAATGAATACCGTTTTAAGCTGAGCACTCCGGACTTCGACCGCATCGAAGCATGGGGCAGCGAAACTTTGGCCAACGAGCTTGCCGACAACCTCACCGAGTACGCCAAGAGCCAGCATTATGCCTTCGTGGGCCCGGTCGTAGTGATCTTTGAAGAAGACCTGGATCTGTCCAAGGGCAATTTCAACCTCGCCTCCGAATCCGTGCAGGGCAACGCCGTGCCTGTCACCACAGACACCCAGACCGAAGACAGCCCCGTGCTCGAGGTCAACGGCAACCAGTACCTGCTCACCAAAGACAAGACGATGATCGGCCGCGGCTCCGGCTGCGACATCGTCATCGATGATCCGGGCATCTCCCGCAAGCATCTGGAAATCGACATCACGGACAACGGCGTAATCGCGCGCGATCTTGGTTCCACCAACGGCACATACGTGGAAGGCCATCAGGTTCCCGCCGCCACGCTGCTCGACGGCAACACCATCACCATCGGCCGCACGCGCATCCTGTACTGGGCCTCCGCGCAAGCGCAGGAGTAGTCGAGCGCCCCGCCCGAAAGTCATCTATCTATGACCGAACTGACATTCGCCCTGCTCAAGTATGGATTCCTCATCCTACTGTGGGTTTTCATATGGCTGGCGGTACGTTCGTTGCACAAAGACATCGAGACGTTCAGCCCGCGCCCGTCTCGTTCTCGCCGTCGCCGCGAACGAGAGATGCACAAGGAGAAGGCCGAGGCGCCGCAAGCACCGGTCTCCCGTGCCACTTCGTCCAGCGCGCCGGTTGCCTCCGGAAACGTCAACCCCACTTTGCTGGTGATTATTGACGGCCCGCTGGCCGGCAGTTCCGTGCCACTCACCGGAGCCGAAATCGGCTTGGGCCGCGCCGCGTCAAATACCGTGGTCTTAGACGACGAATTCGTGTCTTCCCACCACGCCCGCGTCTATCGCGATCCCAGTTCCGGCCAGTGGGCTATTGAAGATCTGAACTCCACCAACGGCACCGTGGTCAATCAGCAGCGCATCAGCCAGCCCACCATTCTGCCCGCTCGCGTCCCCGTGCGCATCGGCGCCACAACCTTTGAACTGAGGTAGCCGCATGCCTAATTCCGCCGCTTCACAACCGCTGTTCCTGTATTCCACCACTGTGTCCGACGTGGGCACCGTGCGTGCGAACAATCAGGATTCCTCCTTCGCCGGCGAGCATCTGATCGCCATTTGCGATGGTATGGGCGGTCATGCCGGCGGCGACACGGCATCTTCCATCGCCATCCGGTCTCTGGCTCATATTGAGCAGGACGATACCGGCGGTGATGTCGAGGTCATCTCCCGCATGATGGAAACCTCCGTTATGGCCGCGCATGACGCCATCGTCGGCAAAGCCAAGCGCGAACGCAAGCTCGCCGGCATGGGCACCACCGTCACTGCAGTGGCATTGGTCGCCGGCTACTGGGTAGTGGCGCATATCGGCGATTCCCGCGCATACCTGCTGCGCGACGGCCACCTGAGCCGCATCACCTGCGATCACAGCTATGTTCAGCACCTGATCGACACCGGCCGCATCACACCTGCGGAGGCCAAGAACCATCCGCAACGCAATGTCGTTATGCGCGTGCTCGGTGATTTCGACATCGACCCGCACCCGGACATCTCCATTCGCAAGGCCCACCCCGCGGATCGCTGGCTGCTGTGCTCCGACGGCCTGTGCGGCGTACTGGAAGACTCCACCATCAAAGAGACGATGACCGCATTGGCCGATCAAGGCGAATGCGCGCAACGCTTGGTGCAGATGGCCCTACGCGCCGGCAGTACCGACAACGTCACCGCCGTGATTGCGGACGCCACGCTGGCTTTGGATGCCGACGCCTTCGATCTGCCACATCAGACCCCGCTGGTGGGCGGCGCAGCCAGCCGCAACCTGGAGCCGATTGCCGATATCGTCAACGAACCGGTGGCCACTGCCCCCGCGCTGAGGGACGATCATTCGCCCGCCAAACGCGCTGCGGCACTGATGCAGCCAGCGGACACGCAACATAACGATGCAGCGCCAGCCAGCGCCGAGCCATCCACCACCCGCGTGGTGCAGCCCTCCGCCGTCCGCGAGGAGACCGGCGAGCGCGATAACCCGGATACTGGCGAAATTCCGGTAGTGCAAAAGCCTGACGGCCGTCTTTCCGCGGACCCGAACGATCCCGAGGTGGCCAAGGCCATCAGGGACGAGCATGTGGAGCAGAAGAAAGCCACACGTGCCAAGCATCAGCGGAACCGATTGGCCATAGTCATCACCATTCTTCTGGCTGTGGCGGTGCTGTTCGGTGCCGGCACCGGCACGTACATGTGGAGCCAGACCCGGTATTACGTCGGCAACAGCAACGGCAAAGTGGCTATTTACCAAGGCGTGCCTACTAATCTGTTCGGCTTGGCGCTGTCTCATGAGGTTTCCAGCACCTCGATTACCGTGTCGAATCTGCCGCAGACTTGGCGCGATCAGCTCAATCGGGGTATTTCGGTGGGCTCCTTGGACGAGGCCCAATCGCATGTGGGCATTATTCGTAGCGAAATGAACAAGTTCAAGAAGCAGCAGGAGAGCGAGCAGGCCAAGAAGTCCACATCCATTAACTCGTCAGGCTCATCCAACTCGTCCACTTCCGGCAATACCAACAAGTCCGAGTCCGGCATTGGGGCAGCCGACGACGCCACCACGGGAGGATCGCAATGATCGCTACCCGTTTCCGCCAAATTGCGCTGCTCCTGCTTGCCGTGGCTATCAGCGCGCTGGCGTTCATCCAGATGTTCCAGCGCACCACCGGTGCATTCCCCGTGCAATACGCCATCATGTTGTGCGCGGCGGCCGCACTGTTCCTCGTGTTCTGTGGGCTGACCGCCCGCTTCCAGCCGTATGCCAGCCAATCCATCATGCCGTGCGTACTGCTGCTCACCGCCACCGGCATCACGATGATCGCCCGCATCGATCAGAGCGAGGGATGGGATATCGCCAAGCGCCAGATCATATGGCTGTACGTTGCTTTGGTGCTTTCGACGCTGATCATCGTCTTCCTGCGAGATTACCGCGTTCTCAGGCGCTTTTCCTACGTGTCGATGGTGGTGGGTCTGATACTGTTGCTTTCCCCCATGCTGCCGGTTATCGGCACAGAGATCAACGGCGCTCGTATCTGGGTGCGCATTCCAGGCCTCGGCAGCTTCCAGCCCGGTGAATTCGCCAAACTTTTTCTCGCGTTCTTTTTTGCCGCCTATCTCTTCGATCATCGCGATCAGCTGGCTGTCGGCGGCAAAAAGGTGCTGGGATTGCAGCTGCCCCGCATCAAGGACTTAGGCCCTATCATCGTGGTGTGGATCGCCTCGATGGGAGTGCTCATCGTGCAACACGATCTGGGTACCTCGCTCATGTTCTTCGCCATGTTCGTGGCCATGCTGTACACGTCCACAGGCCGCAAAAGCTGGATCGTCATCGGTCTGATCACCTTTGCCGCAGGTGCGATGCTGGCCGCAAGCATGTTCAGCCATGTGGGTTCGAGAGTCGATGCATGGCTGCACCCGTTCAGCAACGAACAGTACACCAAGTCCCCCGGCGGCTCTTGGCAGCTGGTCACCGGCATTTTCGGCCTGGCATCCGGCGGCATGATCGGTACCGGTCTGGGCCAGGGCCATCCATCTCTGGTCACCTTCGCCAACTCCGATTTCATCTACGCCTCCCTCGGCGAGGAGCTCGGCCTGGTGGGCGTCATGGCTATTCTGATGCTCTACCTGATCATCATCGCTTCCGGCTTCATCGTCGCTATGAAAATCAAGGACGGTTTCGGCAAGCTGCTTGCTTCCGGACTGGTGTTCACCATGGCTTTCCAGGTATTCACCGTGGTCGGCGGCATCACGCTCGTCATTCCGCTTACCGGCCTGACCCTGCCATATATGGCAGCCGGCGGTTCCAGTCTTATCGCCAACTACATTCTTGCGGCGTTGCTTATCGTCATTTCCAATTCGGCGAACCAGCCGGAGCCTGAGCTGACTTCAGATACCTTCCAGCATGAAGCGCTTGCGGCGTTGCGCAACAAGGAGCTTAAGGCCCGCGCACGCGCCACCGAGCCCATTGTCCGCCCGCGTGTAGCCTCGGCCACGCCGCACGACGTGTCTGAGGAAGCAAACGACCCGCAGATTCCAAACACCGCTGAGGAACCCGAGTACACGGTCCGTACCGGGGTCATTCCCTCGGTGCCCCAGGTGCCATCCATGCCTCCTGCCCCACCGGTGCCGCAGATCCAGACGAACTTCCCCATCGACACATCCAACGGAGGTGAACGCGCATGAACAAATACCTGCGCCAGCTGTTTACCGCCGTCATCGCTCTGTTCGTGGTACTCGGCCTGTCATCTACCATCATCATGGCCATCAGCTCCAGCACGCTGAACAACGACTCTCGCAACGCCCGTGCCCTCTACCATCAGCTTGGTGCCTATCGTGGTGCCATTTTGGCCTCCGACGGCACGGTAATGGCTCAATCGGAGCCGGTAAATGACGCATTCAAGTACCAGCGCACCTATTCGAATGGACCGCTGTACGCACCGGTCACCGGATTCTTCTCCATCAACCAGACTGCGGATCGCGGCCTGGAAGCCTCGCGCAGCATGTTGCTTAGCGGCGAGGCCGACTCGCTGATCTGGCAGCGCGCCAAGGCCATGCTGACCGGCAGCGCCAATCAAGGCGCGTCCATCGAGACGTCAATCAACCCCAAGATCCAGCAGGTCGCGTACGACCAGCTCGGCACCAGGGACGGCGCCGCCGTGGCCATCGAGGTGAAAACCGGCCGCATCCTTGCCATGGTGAGCACCCCCAGCTACGATCCGAACCAGCTGGCCACCCATGATTCCGATGCCGCCACCAAGACGTACAACGAGCTTGCGGCAGGCGGCGATAGCCCCCTGATCAACCGCGCCACCTCACAGCTGTACCCGCCCGGCTCCCCGTTCAAGACCATCGTGGCATCCGCCGCGCTGGAAACCGGCGATTACCAGACAGATACGCAGATTCCCGCAGGCAGCTCATACACGCTTCCTGGCACCAATACCCAGTTGCCGAACGCCGTGTACCAAGCCAACGGCACTGACGGAAAGATTTCGCTGCAGGACGCGATTACCTGGTCCTCGAACACCGCTTTCGCCCAGCTTGGCGTGGCTCTGGGGCAAGACAAGGTCAGCGATATGGCCACCAAGCTTGGCTTCGGCAGCACCATCACCATTGACGGCACCGAGAACACCGGCACCCCGATGACAGCCACCGCATCGACGTTCCCGTCCAGCTCCACCGCCGACAAACTGGCATTGGCCTCCATCGGCCAGGGCGACACCACGGCCACGCCGTTGCAGATGGCAATGGTCGCCCAGGCCATCGCCAATGACGGTAAGCTGATGCGTCCCACCCTGGTGGATCGCGTACGCGCCTCCGATCTGACCGTGCTTTCCGAAACCAAGTCGCAGGTCATGGCCGAGGCGTTTAACAAGGATACTGCAGACAAGCTCACCACCATGATGGAAAGCGTGGTTACCAAGGCCAACCCGACGCTTGCCATCAATGGCATATCTGTGGCCGCAAAAACCGGTACTGCACAAATCGGCATCGATAACAGCAGCATCGACGGCTGGGTTATCGGCTTCGCGCCGGCAGACGATCCGCAGATTGCCGTCGCAGTGCTGGTGCATAACACAGATCTGTACGGTTCGTTCGCCGCAGGCCCGATTATGCGCGCGATGATTCAGGAGGCGCTGCAGCAATGAAACTCATCGAAGGACAGCTCATTCACCGCCGATACCGCCTTGACGCGCGCCTTGCGCAGGGCGGCATGGGCGAGGTCTGGAAAGGCTACGACATCCAGCTCGGACGCGAGGTGGCCATCAAGGCTTTGCGTTCGGACATGACCAATGCCGAGGCCAAACTTCGCCGTCTGCGTGCCGAGGCCCACAACTCCGCCAATCTGGCGCATCCGAACATCGCCGCCTTGTTCGAATACTATGAGCATGATGGCATCGGATTCCTCATTATGGAATACGTGCCCTCGAAGTCGTTGGCCGATTTGTTCCGCGAGAAGGGCACGATGGATCCCATCGAACTGCTGCCCATTCTCATCCAGACCGCGCGCGGCCTGTTCATCGCACACTCGCACGGCGTGATTCACCGCGATGTCAAGCCGGCCAACATCATGGTCTCCGATAGCGGCGAGGTGAAAATCACCGATTTCGGCGTCAGCTATTCCACCGGCCAGGGTCAGATCACCCAAGACGGCATGGTGGTGGGCACCGCGCAGTACATTTCGCCTGAGCAGGCGCAGGGCCAGCAGGCCACGCCGCAATCCGACATCTATTCTCTGGGCGTGGTGGCCTACGAAGGGCTCGCCGGCCACCGTCCGTTCACCGGTGCCACTCCGGTGGATATCGCTGCCGCACACGTGAACAATACCGTGCCTCCGCTGCCCGATTCTGTGGATATCCAGCTGCGTGAATTCGTGATGTCCATGCTGGCCAAAGATCCGCTGGACCGTCCTAAGGACGCTCTGGTGGTGTCCCGCACACTGGCCCGCATCGAACGTCGTCTGCTTGACCAGCAGACCGAAATGACCGACAGCACCATGATCACGTCCGGTAGCCGTCTGCCCCGTAGGGTGTCGAGCACACCGCGCATCGTTATGGAGGCTCCGGCCTCATTATTGGGAGGGAATAAGCAATGAGCAGCAATATGCCTACTGCACTGGCCGATGGCCGATACCAGCTCGGCCAGCTCATTGGCCGCGGCGGCATGGCTGAAGTCCATGTCGCTCTCGACACCCGCTTGGGGCGCACCGTCGCCATCAAGATCATGCGCGCGGATCTGGCCAACGACGACATATTCCTGGCCCGCTTCCGCCGTGAGGCGCACGCGGTCGCGCAGATGAACAACCCGAACATCGTGAACATCTACGATTCCGGCGAGGAGACGGTCACCACCGATAACGGCGACGTGGAGCATCTGCCGTACATCGTGATGGAGTACGTCAAGGGCCAGACCCTGCGCGACATCATCAAGGTGAACGGCGCCTTGAGCCAGCGCGACTGCGAGCAGGTAATGCTCGGCGTGCTAAACGCCCTCGACTACTCGCATCGTATGGGCATCATCCACCGCGACATCAAACCCGGCAACATCATGATTTCCGAGCAGGGCGTGGTCAAGGTCATGGACTTCGGCATCGCCCGCGCACTGGACGACTCGGCCGCCACCATGACCCAATCGCAGGGCGTGGTGGGCACCGCACAGTACCTGAGCCCCGAGCAGGCACGCGGCGAGACCGTGGACATGCGTTCCGACCTGTACTCCGCCGGCTGTGTGCTGTACGAGATGCTGACCGGCCGCCCGCCGTTCACCGGCGATTCCGCCGCGGCCATCGCATACCAGCATGTTTCCGAGGTGGCCACGCCGCCTTCCGCCGTGGTGCCGGGCCTGCCGAAGATGTGGGATTCGATCTGCGCCAAGGCCATGGCCAAGGATCGCCAGAACCGTTATGCCACTGCTTCCGAGTTCAAGAACGATGTCTTGACCTATATGAACTGCGGCGTTCCGGTGGCAGCTGCGTTCAACCCCCTGACCGACCTCTCTAATATGAAGGCCCGCAGGGATGCCGAGCGCGACCTGCCGACCGCAGCTCTGGGACAGCCTCAGCAGCCTACGCAGGCATTCAATCCGGTAACCGGCCAATTCGAGCAGATCTCGGCCACCAATGGCACCAATGCCGCAAACGTCAAGTCGCGTGCCGAGCAGCGTGCGGCTGCGGCCAAGGCCAAGAAGCGCAAGCGCATCATCATTGGTGTGGTTGTGGCATTAATCGCGGTTATCGCCATCGTGGTTGGCGTAGCGTTTGCCATGAACGGGTCGCATACGTCCACCGAAGAGCTGGTCGCCATACCTGAATGCACCGCATCCACCTCCAAGGATGGCATGGACGCCAAGCTCAAGGCGGCGGGATTGACGATGGTGGAGAAGCGTGACACCGATTCCACCGAGCCGGAAGGTACATGCACGCGAATGAGCCCCAAGGCCGGCACCAAGGTGGTCAAGGGTTCCAAGGTGCAGGTATGGTTCTCGGCCGGACCGCAGTCCATCTCCATTCCGGACGTTTCCAAGCGCACTCAGTATGAGGCCCGCAATATCCTCAAGGATGCCGGCTTTGAAGTGAACTCCGTGGTCAAGACCGAAGACAGTGATTCCGTGGCCAAGGATCTGGTGACCCGCACCGATCCCGCCAACGGGCAGTCCGCCACCAAGGGCTCGTCGATCACCCTGTGGGTGTCCACCGGCATGACCAAGGTGCCGGACAACCTGGTGGGCCAGGCAAAGGATGCCGTGCTGCAGCAGTACAACGACAAATTCAACTTCACCGTGGAATCCGAGAATTCCGATTCGGTGCCTGCCGGGTCGATTACCCGCGTGGAGCCCGGCTCCGGTTCCTCCATCGAACAGGGTGGCACCATCACCATTTGGGTATCCGCCGGCAAAAAGCAGGCCACCGTGCCGACCATTGCCGCCGGCACCAACTACGCGACTGCAAAACTCACGCTGGAGGCAGCCGGGTTCACTGTACAGGTCAGCGGACCAAGCGACAGCAACGCAGTGGTGGTCAGCACCAATCCGGCTGGCGGTTCGCAGGTCGATGAAGGCTCGACTGTCACCATCACGACCAAGGCTGGGGCCAGTAGCAATACCAACAACAGCAGTGGTGGCAACACCAACACAACGGAATAGCCCGTCTCGCGACCGATGATGAGCATTGACCCCCGCTAGCGATACCTGCTAGCGGGGGTCAATCATTACTCGTTACTTCGTGACCTTGGGCTGCAATCCGGCGGATTTAGCTACGGCGTTATCCTGCCCGCACACCTTCAGCCAATTGGCCAGCAGACGGTAGCCATCCTGCGTCATCACGGATTCCGGGTGGAACTGCACCGCATACATCGGCTTGTCCTTGACCCTCACGCCTTGGATGATGTGGTCATCCTGCGTCCATGCCGTGACCTGCAGCGTATCCGGCACCGAATCGGGCTCAACGGCCAGCGAATGGTATCGGGTGGCGGTCATCGGGTTGGCCACGCCCTCGAAAATCTCATCATCGATATGCTCCACCAAGCTGGTCTTGCCGTGCATGATGGTGGGCGCATGATCCACTGTGCAGCCATAGACCTCAGCGAGCGCCTGCAGACCCAGGCACACGCCGAACATCGGCACACCGGTGGCTGCGCACAGACGAATCATATCCTCGCTGGCACCGGATTCGGCGGGAGCTCCGGGTCCGGGGGAGATCAGCACACCGTCATAGCCGTCCAGAACACCGGGCGCGGCGGGATCGATGGCATCATTGCGCACCACGTCGACCGTGGCACCAAGCGTCTTCAGATAGCCAACAATCGTATATACAAAGGAATCGTAGTTATCCACCACCAGGATGCGTGCGGAATCGGTCATACTGCTCTCCTTGAAAAACCTATGCTGCAAGCCATACTACAGCGATTCAGCGCACTTACGCCCGAACATGCGCACGGCCTAGTTGGACACCACGAAGTTCGACATTTGCTGCAGGAACGGGATGTTGGCGGCCGCCCAGGGGAATACCCACTGGAACAGGGCCGCGGCACCGGCAAACAGCAGCACAGCCAGCAGTAGCCAGCGGATTGGCGCCACGCCTGGCTGCAAGCGCAGCAACGTACCATAGATGCTGGCATCAGGGCGGCGGCGTTCGCCCAGACGAATCGCCTTGAGCACCGGCCAGCGCCAGGCCACGGCTGCGGCAATGAACAGAATCAGCCATGCCACCAGTGCGCCATACACCACCTTGTCCAAAGAACCGATCTTGGAAACCAGGGACGGGGTCTCCTTGGTGGCAAAACGCACCTCACCGGACGAATCGGTGGTGGCCAGTTCCTTGGGCACGCCATCAGACACCTTGGCCCAATATGCGAGCTCGCCATAGCTGATCCATCGGCGGGTCGGAGTGCTGTACTTCGGCTCGCAAGTGGTCAGGGTGATCATGCGTTTGGTGGGCTCCACGCTGGAGTTCTCCGGGTTGGGCGCAATCACGTATATGTCGGTGGGCAGCACAATCTCATAGCGCGTGTAATGGTAGACGTACCAGTAATCCTTGGTACGGATGATGATCGGGTCGCCTTCCTGCAGTTTGTCCACGTCGCCAAGCGGCTGTCCGTAGCCATTACGATGGCCAGCTACGGCAAAGTTGCCGACCTGACCAGGCATCTGGGTGTCTTGATAGTGCCCCAGACCGTGACGGTTCAGTTGCTCCAGCGTGGTGCCCTCCACCAAGTTGCGGTGCCACTGAGAGCCAAAACGAGGGATGTACACCTGTGCGATCAGATCGCCATACGCCGGTTTTTCGGGCTGGACCGGCGGATCGCCTTCCTGCGCCTCGGCCACCTTGACATCACCGCCGTTGTTGCTGGGGTCGGACCAATTCACGGACTGCGTGGTCTCATTCTGGACTTGTTCGGCTTCCACGCCGGTCCACCACATCTGCCAGACGATATAGAGCGCGCATATCGCAGCGGCGGTCAGCAACAGTTCCGCAATGATGCCCAGCACCTGCCATAATGCGCCGCGCCTCGGAGCGGATGGCCTGCGACGCGAGTCACCGCCGCGCGATGGCTGCACTGATGCGGCACTGCCTGCGCCCGCTGCGTATGCAGGCACATTATCCATCGCGATGCTGGCGTCGCTGCCATGGTTGCCGTGCCTCATTGTTGGGTGTTCTCCTCGTCCTTGGACTGCGTCTCATTCACCGTGGCATATTTCAGCTGCTGCAGCAAGGCCGCGGTGGACGGAAAATTAAGATCGTCCTTGTTCTCCACTTTGTAGCCGATGCCGAATGCGGTCACATATTGCTTAAGAATGGTGATGGCTTCGGAATCGTTCAGCGCCTTGCGCATGGAGGCCTGATCCCCGATGGCCGAGATGGTGAATGGCGGCGCGTATTTCTTACCATGTATGGACAGCACGTTGCCGGAACAGATTACGGCCGAATTGAACAGCACGCGCTGATCCATAATCATCATCGCCTCGGCGCCGCCCGCCCACAGCGCGTTCACCACGGATTCCACATCCTGCTGATGAATCACGTAATCGTTGATGTTGGTGGTCGAACCGCTGTTGTTGACTGCGGTTTCCCACAACGGCGAATCGTTGAGGGTTACGGTAACACCAGCGCCCTCCAGCTCGGGCATCATAAGGCTGTTGTCGCTGCTGTCTCCCTGGCTGCTTTGATCGCCGGCATTCCGGTCGCCGGAACCCAGCACATCGGTGAGATTGGTCACCTGCCGCTGCAAATCGTTCACGTCATTCTGCAGTTGGTTGACCTCGCTGACGCCTTGTTCCACCAGATCTGCCGTGTCATTGGTAACGGTCGCCGTACGGTTCACGCGTACGTTGGTGCTCAGCAGAAAACCAGTCAGAGCGACGACGACGAACACCGCAACGCCTCCCAGCAGAGAGCGCTTCGTGCTGTGTTTGCCTACGTGCCTGGACATGATTTCCCATCTTTATACGCGGCGAGTTTACTGGTTTCGAGTGTAGCCACTATTATGACTTTTAGCCTACTGAATGGAGACTATGCTGATGGCTGACGAAGAGCTGCACGAAACCGACTCGAACGACCAGAAGGACTGGCAGGGCGAGACCTCATCTGAGGCCGCCACGGACGATGCCGCCAAGTCCGAGAACGCTGCGGACGAGACCGCTGCAGAGGATGAGAACTACGGCGTTGACATGGAGAAGGTCGAAGCTGTCCTGAACGCCACTGCCGACAAGGCCACGCTGACCCCGCAGATGCAGCGCATGATGAGCCGTCAGGCGGAGAACACCAAGCGCGTTGAGGAGACCATCAAGGGCACCAAGTCCAACCCGCGTTGGTTTGTTCCGGTATTCTGCGCATTGATGATCATTGGCCTGATTTGGTGCGTGGTGTACTACCTTTCCCCGTCCGGTTCCTGGCCGATTCCGAATATCGGCGCTTGGAACCTTGCCATCGGTTTCGCCCTGATTATGATTGGCTTCCTGATGACTATGGGCTGGCGCTGAGTTCGCCTATCGTCTTATTACGAAAGCCGGTTCTGCTTGCGAGCAGGGCCGGCTTTTTGCGTTTCTGTCTTGCGACGGGTGCCGAGCCGCCTTTGTCAGCAGATCCGGCGTACGGCACATTGTTGTTCCATTATGGCAATTGCCGCCGCTCCGGCCTCCTTCGCCCTCGCGCAGTCACTTACCCACAACTATCCACCGGTTATCCACATTGTTATCCACCTGCTGTGGATGAATTACACGCGTGTAGTTTTCCACAGAATGTGGAAAACATAGTGGATAACTAGTGGATAACAGGCTCTTTTTGGTGCATAACCGGTGCACAAACGGTTGCCGAGGCGGGAAATCATTGGATAACATCGCGTCTCTTTCCTAAGTTATCCACAGACATATCCCTTGAATTACGGGATTATGGCCAACTTATCCACATAAGTTATCCACCGTCTTATGCACTTTCATGCACAGTTGTGCACAAGTCGACAAGATGATCGGACACTGCCCCGGAGGAATCCACAACGGTATCAGCGCCACATCCAGCCATATGGATTGGCAAAATTGCACGCCACGATAAGCGCGATGACCAACACGGTCACCGACCAGCCATACACCTGCATACGCCAGGCAAGGCTTTTGCCTCGCCAAGGCCGGATGCCGCCGATCAGCAGCCATGTCAGCAAGCCACCCACCACAAAGCCACCGACATGCGCCTGCCAAGCCACACCGCCAACCACAAACGGCAGCGCAAAGTTCACCGCCATCCATATCAGCATCGAACGGATATCCGCCCCGATGCGGCGATATACCACCAGCAATGCGGCGAACAGGCCGAACAACGCCCCTGAAGCCCCGTAGGCGGCCGTTTGCCAGCCTTGGCCGCCAGGGGCCACGACAGCCCACACCATCATGCCCAGCGCGCCACCAAGGCCGGAAATCATGTACAGCCCGAGGAATCGCCAGTGACCGATGAGCCGTTCCAGCACCGGGCCGACCGAATACAGCGCAATCATGTTGAACAGGATGTGCAGTATTGAGTTGGGCGCATGGAGAAACATCGAGGTGACGATGGCCCACGGTTCAGCCAACATTGTGGCTGGTGCCAACATGCCACGGTAGATCAGCCAGTTCTGCAACGTCGGCGACAAGAAACCCAGCAGTACCTCCACCAGCCATACTGCTGTGCATGCGGCAATCAGCGCCCAGGTCATCACCGGGCCGCCGTGCTCCCATTGGTAGCGGATTTCTTGTTTGGTAGGCATATGCATGTGCCCACTGTATCCAACGCGCCGGATGCTCGGAGCTACTATGCCATGAGCAATACATGCGATAGGTGTTCCCCACCCAATCGTCACAAACGACGGCATAGAATGGGGTGCAGAGTCGGTTTGAATGGGCATACCGACCAGATGTCCTCACAGAAAGGAGCCGTCATGGAGAGCAAGTCTTCTAACGGTTGGAAGTTCTTCGCACTGCTATTCGGCGCGGCACTGGCAGCAGTAGTTGGCCTGTACATCTACAAGCAGCAGAACCCGGATTATGATCCGTGGGAGGAGCCGTGGGAGAACAGCTCCTCGCCAGTTGACTTGGGCCTGAACAAGGCCGAGGACGAGGCCGACGGCGAGCAGCCTGCAGTTGAGGCTCCGGCTGAGGCCTGATAGCCCACACAGTCTTTCAACACACGAAGGGCCCTGCAACCAACGTATGAAGTTGGTTGCAGGGCCCTTTGGCGTTTAGCTAGATCTTCGCCCCCGCTATGGAGGACTGTCAGCACAGCTGACTGGGGGTGGTCACAGAAAAACCACCCTCGGTCTGGCTCTGCCAGCCAGCTCCCGCCAGCAGGAGCCAGGTATCAAGCCAGCGGAGCGAGCGCGATTGCGCGTGCGGCCTCAAGGCGCACCGAGGAAAGGCGTACGAAGGTACGTCGACCGAGGAGCAACGCCGCGAGGACGCTCCGCAATCACGCGAGCGGAGCGGTGTGCCAAATGCGCTCGAGGTAGTCCTCCATGGAGCGGTCGGAGCTGAAGTAGCCGGAGTTGGCCACGTTGAGCACGGCCTTGCGGTTCCATTCGAGCTCGTCGGCGTAGAGAGCCTCGATCTCGGACTGGATGCCCATGTAGGCGGAGAAATCGGCCAAGGTCATGAACCAGTCCTTGGTCAGCCAGTCAGCCACGAGCGGGGAGTAGGCGTTGCGGTCGCCGTTGGAGAAGGTGCCGTCGGCCACCAGATCGATGGCCTGCTTCAGGCGCGGATCGGCCTCGTAGTACTTGGCCGGATCGTAGCCGTTGGCGTACTGGGCTTCCACCTCGTCGACGGTCATGCCGAAGAGGAAGAAGTTGTCGGCGCCGACGCGCTCACGGATCTCGACGTTCGCGCCGTCCAGCGTACCCACGGTCAGGGCGCCGTTCAGAGCGAACTTCATGTTGCCGGTACCGGAGGCTTCCTTGCCGGCCTGGGAGATCTGCTCGTCAAGGTCGGTGGCCGGGATGAGGTTCTGGGCCATCTCGACGTTGTAGTTCGGCAGCATGTGGACGGCGAGCTTGCCCTTGACGGCCGGATCGCTGCTGATCACGCGGGAAACGTTGTTGATCAGCTCGATGGTCATCTTGGCCAGGTAGTAGCCCGGAGCGGCCTTGGCACCGAAGAACACGGTGCGCGGAGTGATGTCCTCGGCCTTGACCTTGCCGGACTTGATGTCGGCGTAGGTGGAGATTACGGCGAGAATCTTCAGAGACTGGCGCTTGTACTCGTGCAGACGCTTGACCATGGTGTTGAACAGGGTGTTCTCGTCGATATCGATGCCGTAGTGGTCCTTGGCGAAGCCCACGAATGCGTGCTTGTTGGCCTTCTTGACGGCGGCGAACTTCTTGACGAATTCGTCATCGGCGGCAAGCGGTTCGAGGCCTTTGAGCAGTTCGAGGTCGCTCACCCACTTGTCGGTGCCCAGGCCCTCGGTGATGAGGTCGGACAGGCGCGGGTTGGCGAGCTTGACGAAGCGGCGAGGGGTCACGCCGTTGGTCACGTTGGTGAACTTGTCGGGATACACGTCGGAGAAGTTCTTCAGGGTGACGTCCTTCAGCAGCTGGGAGTGCAGCTCGGCCACGCCGTTGACGTGGGAGCCACCGTAGGTGGCCAGGTAGGCCATGCGCACGGCGTCGCCAGTGTAGATGGCCATGTCCTTGATGGTGTCCTTGTCGACGCCCTTGGCCGCAAGCTCGGCCTCGAACTGCGCGTTGATCTTCTCGATGATCTCGAGGTGACGCGGCAGCAGCTCGCCGATCAGGCTGGCCGGCCAGACCTCAAGGGCCTCCGGCAGCAGGGTGTGGCAGGTGTAGTTGAAGGTCTTGGTGGTGATGGACCACGCGGTATCCCAGTCGTAGCCGTACTCATCGATGAGGATGCGCATGAGCTCGGGGATGCCGATCACCGGGTGGGTGTCGTTGAGCTGGAAGACGATCTTGTTCGGGAAGGTCGTCAGGTCCGGCTTGTCCTGGCCCGGGTAGAAGACGCGGATGGCGTCGTGCAGGGAGGCGGAGACGAAGAAGTACTGCTGCTCGAGGCGCAGTTCCTTACCGACCTTGGTGGAGTCTTCCGGGTAGAGAATCTTGGAGATGTTCTCGGCCTTGACCTGCGGGGCCACGGCGTCCATGTACTCGGAACGGTTGAAGGAGAGCAGATCGAACTCGTCGTAGCTCTTGGCGGTCCACAGGCGCAGGGTGTTCACACGCTGGGACTTGTAGCCGGGAACCATGTAGTCCACCGGCACGGCGCGCACGGACCAGGCCGGTTCCCAGGTCTTGGTGCCGTCGGCGTTTTCGACGACCTTGCCACCGAAGGAGACCTTCTGGTCACGGTTGTAGTCGGTGTGACCCCACGGCTCTTCGTTGGCCAGCCAGTAATCCGGGGTCTCAACCTGCTTGCCGTTCTCGTCGAACTTCTGCTTGAAGATGCCGTACTTGTACTGGATGCCGTAACCGAAGGCCGGCACACCGAGGGAGGCGAGAGAGTCGATGAAGCAGGCGGCCAGACGACCAAGGCCACCGTTGCCAAGGCCCGGCTCGTATTCGGCGTCCACGATGTCCTTCGGCTTGAAGCCAAGGGCTTCCACAGCCTTGTCGAACTGGTCGGTCAGGCCAGCGTTCAGCAGTGCGTTCTCCAGCTGCTTGCCCATCAAGAACTCGGCGGACAGGTAGCCGACGGCCTTGGTGTTGCCGTTGACGGTGTCGGCCTGGGTCTTGAACCAAGAATCAGCGAGGTGGTTGCGCACGGCCTTGGAGACGGCGACGTACACGTCGGCGGCAGTGGCCTGCTCGGCGGTGACGTTTTGGGTGTATTTCAGTTGTTCACGAATCTCGTCGGCGAACTGTTCCGCCGTAACGGGAGACTTCGGTGCGGTAATTTCGGTCATTCTGACTTTCCTTCCGGGATAAGTGCCCGTGCTTATTATGCCGCGCGATTGGTATCGTCGCATAAACGTGTGCATGAACTCTCTGTAACAGCGTTGGCAGACAGTTGTTGCATACGTTCTCAGTCAGAGAGTATCACATGTCTTGTCATTCCGCATCCCACAGTATGCCATCGTTTGCACAATGCCGTCTTTCGTGGCTCAGTGCAAGGATAGAACGCATGGCTGTAATTCTGGAAAAGGACTTGAAACGCGGGCGTGACGCGCTGGCGCAATGGCGTGCCGCGGCTCGAGAAATGGTGGGAATCTCCGTGGCGGAGGTCGGTGACACAGGCACTGTATCGACCGACAACAGCTACGCCGGCGCCGGCCGCGCCACCGGCAACAACGCTGATGGACGGGCGGGCAAGACCCCGATGGCGAACGGCGTTGCCCAGTCCCCGAACACCGACGGCATGGGGCACGGCGCCCCGCAGACCCGTCTGGCCGTCTCCCCCACCTTGCCCCGCCCGGTATGGGCGATGGCCGTTCGCTATTCGCTGTTCCTGTTGGAGCGGCGCGCGCCCGGCCCCGGCGTGGAGGTGCGCGTTGCGCCGTGGGGTGCGGTCAAGATCCTGGACGGCCCGGAATCGGACCCGCATAACCTGACCCCGCCGGACGTCATCGAACTGGACCCGGAAGTCTGGCTGCGACTGGCCTGCGGCATCACCACGTGGGCAGAGGAAAAGGACGCCGGCCACATCAGCGCGGTCGGCGAGCGCGACGACCTGAGTGATCTGCTACCGCTGTAAATCGTCGGATGCCCGGTATCGGATGCCCTTTATCAGAACTGTGCGATGCTCCAACGCTGGATGTGCTCGACCCAGCGATCCGGCGTGGGTAGGGTGATGAGGCTGCGCATCGTCAGCGCGTAAGCGGCGGCAGCTACCAGTACAGTGGCCAGAATCAGGCAGGTCGGACCGTAGCCGATGGTCTGCATACCCCAGCCGGCGAGTGCCACGGCCACGCCATAGGCACCGTACTGCAACACCATGCTGCCCGCTCCAACGCGGCCGAGCTTGTCCTTGCCCACCAGGGTATTACTGAGGCCTCCAAGCACCGCGTTGCCCGCGGGCAATGCCAGTACCGAGCAGGCCACAAATATGGCCTTGCCAACCATGGAGGGCACCAACGCGGCACCGGTGAATCCTGCGGCGAGCAGGGCGAACATCACACCCACCAGTACGCCGCCGGGTACACGGTTGACCAGTTGCGAGGCCATCAATGCGCCCAGCAACATGCCAACGGCGGAGGCGGCGTTGATGAATCCGGCGGATATCAACTGGCTGCCGCCTTGGGAGATGTCCAGCGCGGTCAGCAGTAGGAAGGCATTGCTGGCACCGGTCACCATGGTCGCTGCGATGATGAGATGGCGTTGGAACCGGTCGCGCAGCAGCCAGATCATGCCGTCCAGTGCGTCGCGCCAGCGTGGGGCAGCGGTGATGGCACCGGAAACATCGATAGCATCATCGGCGGCATCATCGGCATTGCCTGAATGGCCGCTATCATCCACAGTTGCGCGTTTCCAATAGCGGCGAATACGCCATGCGGACACCATGCCCAGCACACTTAGCACCGCGCTGGTCAGAAACGGCACCGCATGTCCCACGGTCATCAGCAGACCGCCCAACGGCCCGCCTGCCAGCGTGACCGTCGAATCCCTGGCGTCGTTCAGCGCCATCGCGTGCGGCAGCTGCTCATCCGGCACCACGCCACGCAGCATGGCATTCGACGTATTCTCCAACAGGCCATCGCGCACCGAAAACAGCACGACGATACACAGCAGCGCGATCGGAAGCACGTGGGCATACGGTCCGCCGAATGCCGGAGCGTTTGCCCCGTTAACCCCATGGCCGCTCGTCTTCGGCGCATTGCCGAACAGCATCACCGCCGCCACCGCCGAGAGCACCACACCGGACGCACCCCAGATCAGCATGAGCGTACGGCGATCATACCGGTCCTGAATCACGCCGCCGGCAAGGCCCAGCACCGTCTGCACCACCACGCAGATGCTTTCCGTCGTGGTGGCGGCGGCAGAGGATCCTGTCGTGGCGAGCATCATCAGCGGCACCGCGAACGCGATCAGGCTGGCACCGACCGCACCGGACGTGTCCGCAGCCAGCCACCATCCGTAATCAGTTCCCCGCCATAATTCCGTATCACTTGCCATCGTTGCCCTCCCTGGGATTGGTCCTTATGGACGCCACCATAGGGAGCCGCCGCAGAGCCGAACACCCGCAATCCTCGGTTATGGGGACATGGCTGCGGTCGTCGTCCTCATTTGTGAGGACAGGGCACAATCAGCGCCGGACGCCGGACATCGCAGCTTCTGCCCCATCAGCCCCGCACGCACGGGATACGCACGTAAATCATCCACATGCCATCATCCGAACGGGTGGTCAATTCACCGCCCAACTCCTGCACACGGGTGCGATGCATGGCCAGCCCACGCCCCGACCGCTCCTGCGCGGACAGGCCACTCTGCGCGTCGGCATCGTCACGGATATCGTTGGTCTCGCGAATCTCAATCCATTCGGGAGACAGGGTGACGAATAGCAGGTAGGAATCATCTCCCGCCGGTGCATGGCGGCGGATATTCGTGCCGATCTCCGTCATCAGCGACAGCGCCTCGGCCGCCGCCTCGGGGTCCACGACCATGGCGATGCCGTTGACCGCGGCCGTCCCCCGATAGCCCTGCGCCTCCAGAAACTCCTCGGTATCGGTGATCTGCGCCTTCACACGCGTGACGAAGGACTGCGGCATGCCCGCTGTGGATTGCGTACGGTCATCGCCACCGGCGTTCTCGGGCACGGCATTGTCAACCACCTCATTCGCAATCGCTGGACAGCTCCCGGCGCCTACCGGGTCACGAGCCAGGGCGGATTCTTTCGTCGGCGAATCAACCTGCCCTGATTCTGCAGTCGCCACCTCAGATGTCCCGGTGCCGCCGACCGGCAAGGACTCGTCCCGGAAGCCGGCGTCCATTCCGCTCTGCTCGGTCAGAAAATCGATGATGCCATGCACCTCCGCAAAGGCACGTTGGCTGCGATCCAGCACGCGCTGCCAGTCGCCACCATCGATGCCGGCTGGCGCGGCCAGATTATTCCGGGCGATGGTCGAGATATACGTCAGATCATTGGACAGCGTGTCGTGCAGTTCGATCGCGAGCTGGTTGCCGTGGCGCAGATCGGCCAGCGCCGATTCCATCTGCTCGTTTTCGTTCTCCTGATTCACCACGCGCTTGCGCCAGCGCAACGCAATGCCCAGTAATACCAGCAGCACGCTTGCCGTCAGCGCCGCCGACGCCGTGACCAGCCACGACCCGGTCACCGCATAGACGATGGCCGCCACCGCAAGCACACCGATCGGGCCGAACATCGCCAGCGGATGCTTGAGTTCTATATCGATATCAATCTGATGATGCTTCTTGCCGTCGGCGTGACTATACGAATACGACGAATGCTGCGAAATGATAATCGGACGTTTCACCGGGCCGCTCCCCTTATGCGCCTTGCGCTTCTTCTACCGTGTCCCCCCACACCCATCGGCGCCTTCATCAGTGCATGTTCATGCGAATCCATGCGCCGATAAGTTCCTTGAGATTGCCGGCGCCGAGCTTGTCGGCCGCACGCATCAAATGCGTGCGCACGGTGGTTTCGGTGATGGACAGTTCGGCGGCGATCTGCGGCATAGTCCGGCCGCGGGACCACAGTTCCGCAACCTCCATCTCACGCGCGCTCAGCCGGTTGTCCTTCTCGGCCTTGATGCGCGCGGACGCAACGGCCGCGGTCTCGAACCGCACGTCGCCACCATCGCCCCATGTTTTGCCGGCCTGTACCTGACGAATCGCCACGGCCTGCAACCGCACATCATCGTTCTTGCTCATGATGCCTTGCGCGCCGGCCCGGGCCATCTCTTTGGCATGCCGGCCCACAGTCGAGGCGGTAATGGCCAGTATCGCCGTGGTCGCGTTTTCCCTGCGGATTGCACGCACCACATCCGGGCCGTTGATGTCGTTCATCGCGATATCGGCCAATAGCACAGCAGGCGGGCGTTTGGTGGCCGTGCACAGCTGAATGGCTTTGCTGCCTTCGCTCACCGGCGGCAGCAGCTCGAAGTCGGGCAGTGCCTTCGCCAGAATCGACTGCAATGCCATCAAGGCCATGCGGTCGTTGTCCATGATGAGCATGGTGGGCTTCGATCCATCCCGCCCGCTGATATCAGGCACGTTCCCTCCCCTATGCACGTCATTGCACGTCATTCGCGCATTCAAACTGCACAAAGGCGTTATCACGTCAAGAATTCCAAGCCCGATACGGCGAGCGTCTCAGCACGCCTCAGTGCACCCCAAATATCGCCGCGTAAGTCAATCGATCCGCGGCTAATAAGTAATGGAGTTCAGCTCTTCTTCGGCTTCAGCGCTGAGGGCATGGGCATCGGAATCGGCTTGCGCGGGGCCGGTTTCGGCTTGGGCGCGGCCGGCGCGGAGGCCGGGAATTCGCCGCTGGTCGCCTTTGCGGCGGCTTCGGCT
>OBWN01000243.1_pt1 | contig 30854 bp, 22 predicted proteins | sample 1501351 | NCBI WGS metagenome assembly OBWN01 (sample SAMEA2580087, study PRJEB22360) | human gut metagenome | biome: human gut; feature: human-associated habitat; material: faeces | place: Denmark | collected 2008/2010
TTCCGCCGTCGCGATCCGGACCCCACGGGCAGAAGCCGCACCGGACGTTACTGGCATGCGGGACTCTCCGCAGGCGTGTATGTCCCCTTGTCCCGTCATTGGGGCATCGAGGCGGGAGTGCGCGGGGGATACCTCCATTCGTCCGCCAAGGCTTATGATAACGAACCTCCCCATGCATACTATCACCATCCGGCCTCCTTCGTCCGTTGGGGCCTGACGGGGATCAACCTGGGGCTGGGATATAGGTTTTAGAAATACAATGGGAATATGATACTCAAACTGAAATACATACTGAAAGCTGCCTTTCTTTCCCAGCTTCTCTTCTCGTGTACGGAGCGCTCGCTCGAACCGCGTCCGGAACCGGAGCCGGTTCCCATCCGTCTCTTTACGGGTATCCGTACCCGTGCGACGGTGGACGTTTTCGGCGATACCCCGGTGTGTGTCGCTTACGGTGTACGTACGGGACAGTACGACGGGAGCTGGGACGGCATTGCCACGGACAACGAGATCCGCCTGATGCCCGAACGCTACTATCCGTCGGACGGCTCGGCGCTCTATCTGCGGGGATACTATCCTCCGGCACCGCTGACGGCTGACGGGCGGCTGACTTACCGCCTGACGGGAGAAGAAGACCTGATGCTGACGGGCGAACAGAACGGATCGCTTTCCGCTCCTTTCGGGGAGTCCGACAGCCAATCGCTCCTATATCGGCACTTGCTGACGCAACTGATCTTTACACTCACGGTAGAGGCCGAAGATACCGGGGCGCTCCGTGTGCGGTCGCTCCATCTGAACGGACTGACGGACGAGGTGACCCTCTCCCTGGCCGAAGAGTCGCTCTTGCCGGGTGAGCGCACGGTGAGCGTGCCCGTTTATGAAGCGGGCGAAGAGGCGGAGGGCCTTCCGTTTGACGGCAACAAGCTGACGCTGCCGGGCTATGTGCTGGTGCAGCCTTCCGCTACGCTGACCATCGACCTGGTGCTTTCGGTAGACGATGACCGGACACACGACCGCGAATACCGTGCCCTTCCCGTACGGTTCGAAGGCGGGGAGGGGGAAGGCGGAACGGCTTATACCGTCCGGGTGGAACTTCCCGATCCCGTCATTCCCGATCCGGTGGAGATTGTAGCTGTCGCTACGGTCGGACGGTGGCAGGAGGGCGACTCCGGCAGTGGGGAACTGGTGGACAATCGGTCTGCCGAAACAGAACAATAAACATATTTATTAACTATAAAACTTTTAGAAAACAATGAAAACGAAACTAAGTGTGGCGGCTATGGCCCTTTTGCTGGCAAGCTGCTCAAGCAATGACAATGACCTTTTGCCCGAGAATCCGGTGAACGCGACTCCTATCCAAGTGTCGCAAAGCGTGCAGGGCATGGTGAAGACCCGTGCGGCGGTGGGCGTAGGCAGTGATGTGACGGCTACGGTGCTGGTGGCTGACGGTGATCAGGCTGTTGATTGGGCTAAGTTTTCTCCGGTGCTTGCCAATGAAGTGAAGGAAGAAAACGGACAGAACAAACTGAAAACCCGTGCCACGGTTTCCACCGCCTCTTTCAAGGCGGGTTCTAAGGCCACGGTGTCACTCAACCCGATTCTTTATTACCATACGACTGCCAGCACGAAGTCTTGGCTGGCGGCTGTGGCTCCTGCGGGAACGGTTAGCGGTACGACGGTGACGATTCCCCAAACAGACGGGGAGCAGGACGTGATGCTCGCCGACGCGGCGGAGGCCGGTAGCAGCAGTTCTGCAAGTAACCCTGAACTTACGTTCAAACACCTGACCACCCAGCTCAACTTTGAGATGAAGGTCACCGCTCAAAATGGTGGCGAATGGACCGATAAAACCATCAGCTTAAAGAAAATCAGCGTGCAGAAAGCGCAGGTGCCCGCAGAGGTCAATGTAGCTCCGACTTCGGGTGAGGCCGGTGTGAGCAAGTGGACGGATGCCGCTATGATGAATGTGGGCGGTATTTCCAGTGTGGCGCTGGGCGCAGACGCTGTGCGGGTAGGTAATCCGTTGATGATCCAGGCTTCGGGCCAAGTCGTGATCGATGCGGTGATCTCTGTGGGAGGCACTGATATCACTTTCAATAATGTGACAATCAAAAAGCAGGATAATAAAACAAACCTGTCTACCGAGGCCGGTAAGTCACACCTGATCACCCTGAACGTGACCGAGCCTCTGACTCCGGCGGATGCTACGAAGATGACCGTAACCGCCACTGTAACCGATTGGGTAGCGGGTGAAGCCGGCCATGCCGATCTGAACTGATTCACATAAAATGTCTGCCATGATCATGAAACGCCATATTTCGCTTTTTGTCTTTTTCTGCCTGCCGGGAGTTTTCCTGGCAGGTTGCTCCGACGCGGACCGTTCCTCGCTGATGGGTGAGGAGGAGGTTCCGGTGGAGCTTTCCGCTCTGGAGGGCGATGTATCGTCGAGGGCGGCGGTCTCGGCAGGCAGCAAGCCTCAGGCGGAGTTTGAGGCCGCCATGGTATTTTCCCGAACCGGGGGAGACTACACCACTCCGGTGGTTGCCGCCGAAGAGGGTGTCTGGAAAGGAACTGTCGGGACCAACGGTGAAGTCAGTTGGGGCAATGCCGGTAAGGCAGCGCCCATTTATCCCCGTTGGGGAGCTTGGCTCTATCTGGTAAGCTACGCCCCCTACGCCGAGCCGGATAAGGCCGCTTCGGGCAGTGGAACGGGCACTTATGCCGGTACGGTTCCCTTTGTACTCACAGGGCAGACCGATCTGCTTTACGCTTCTCAGATACAGGGAAACCGCTGGGCGGACGGGCACTTTCCTTCACTGGTGTTCGACCATCAATTGACGCAACTCTCTTTTCAAGCGAAGAAGACGCTTCAAAACGGGGTGTCGGTATGGGTGAAGAGTATCACGGTGAAGGAGGCGAAACCGCTTGCCTCGTTGAAGCTGGCTACGGGAGAGGTGACATTCTCCACCACAACCGAACATCCCCAGGGACTGACGGTGGATCTTACGCAGAACGGAACCAACGGAGCCGGGCAAGGAACGGAAGTGACCGGCCAGACTCCGGTATCTGTGGGGCAACTTTTACTCCCTCCATTGGAAGCCGGCGGAAGCAACGGCAATGGAGGCGGAAGCAACACGTATACGCTGAAAGTAGAAACATCAATAGGTACATTCGATAATGTGTCGCTTACGTTCGGTGATTCCAACGCAAGCGGGAAAAATCCGTTGCAGGCGGGCATGTCACATGTAGTGACGCTGAACATCGGCGACCATGAACTGGGAATCACTTCGGTAACGGTGCAGGCGTGGGCTTCGGTGACTGTTGACGGCACTCTGGATGCGGATTAGATACATGAATTTAAAAAAAGATAAAACGAACATGATGATTAACCAAACGAAATATCATTGGCTTATGGCCCTTCCGGCATTGCTGTTGGCTGTCGGATGCAGTGAAAGCATCTTGCCCGAAGGACAGGATACCGGGGTGGCGGAATTGCAGGTGTCGCCACAGGTGGTGTTGACACGCGGCGCGATAGATGCCGGCACGGATGCATCGGCTGTAGGGACTGCATTAGGAAGCATCGCGGTGTATGCCAACAGCACAACGACGAATAAGACAACGAATAACTATGGGTTGTACACTTACAACTCTTCGGCATGGGGCAATAGCAGTGCGACCGATAAAATCTATCTTTCGGCGGAAGAGGCTACGATCTATGCGCATTATCCGGCGTATCAACCGGGTAGTAATGGTGAATTTCAGAGTAGCGGTACTGCGCTGAAGGCTACTGATTCGAGTGGTGAATACACGGAAAGTTCCACGATCAATATCTCTGTATTTCCGGGGAAGAGCGGAGAGGCTAACGCCAAGATCGACTTTAACTCCACTGACAATTCGGAGAGTAACTCCTCCGGTAGCGCTAAGATCCTCGCAGCCTCCGGAGAGGTGGACTATATGTATGCCGATCAGAGTACTGCGGTGAAAGCCAGCTATAAAAAGGATGATACGAGTAAAACCGGAAAGGTGACGCTCGCCATGAAGCATGCCCTTGCGATGGTCAGCTTCCGGGTATATGCGGATCATACCTATAAAAATACCGGTACATTCACCAAACTGGTATTAGCCAATAAAAGTGGAGGTACAACTATATTAAATAATGGAGCTAGCCCTACCATGAAAATTAAGGATGGTACGATCACTGCAGGTAGCTCTCCGGTGGCAGTGACCTATACACGTGATATAGCAAACTATATGTTGCCCAAAGCAGCGGCTGACACGGATCAGGCCAGAACCACCGCCAAAAATAACGCCAGGAAAGCCAGTATCCTCGTCCTGCCTGAAAGCACGGTCGATAAGTCGACCGTGGAAGCTACGCTGACGATTGACAACCAGGATTATAAAGTCGCCCTGCCTGGTAGCGACAGTAAATGGGAGGCCGGAAAGAATTACCTGTACACCGTCAAGCTCAGTGGCTCCGAACTCGTCATTTCGAGTGTGACCGTGACACAATGGACAACGGTTGCGTCAAGCACTGACCTGGATATAAAGTGATAGAAGAAAAACTCAACAAGATAATAGATGAAGAACGTATTCATTCTTTTGCTCCTTGGGACCGCATCCCTGTTTTGCATAGCCTGTTCCGGTGAGAACTCCGTTCTCACCGACGGCGATGCCGTCCTCTTGCAGCCCGGTGTTCATGCCGGTGCCACGCTCGCCTCCACCCGTAGCATGATCAACGATGTTGGTACGGGTGCAGACCGGATCAGCACCATTGGCATCTACCTCGCCGCTGCGGACGGCAGTCTCTATCCGGGCAGCAACGCCGGGGGAGCGACCTTCACGAAAGCGGCTTCCGGTACCAATTGGACGAGCACTCCTTCTACCTACGTCAGCCTTGCAAAAGCAACGGTCTATGCCTGGGCACCCGCTGCGACAGCCTTGAAGAGCGATGGCGGCAGTGGTAGCGGAGGCAACAGTGGTAGCGGCAGCGGTGGCAGCAGCAGTACTGTCTTGCCTGCTCTCCCCGTTAGCGTGCCTGCCGGGCAAACCTTCGACGGAGGAAATACCTACGACTGCTCTACCACCGATTATCTTTACGGTTCCGGCAGCGCTACCGTAGGTTCGGCTACGGCGGTTACCGCCAACAGCCTGTCTCCTTCGCCGACCCTCTATCTGCAACACGCCTTGTCGCAAGTCGTGTTCCGCATTCAGAACGCGAACGACCGCACCCCGGATCCGACATACGATTATGTAAGGCAGATTAAGCTTACGGCAGCGGGCAGCGCTACTCCTTTCTACTGTACGACTGCTTCCGGATCCGGATCGGCCGGCACGATGTCCCTGACGGATGGCGCTTTGTCCGGACTGGCTGCGGGGGGTGAAATCTCTTTTACCCCATCGGCCCGTCCGCAACAGGTCGGCACCTCGGGCCCCGTTACAGTGGCCTACGGGCTGGTGGCTCCGAAGACCGGGGCGGCCTCGGGCACGCAGGTGACGTTGACGCTGACACTGGGTGAACAAAGCTCGGACGCTACCGAACGGGATCTTACCCTCTCGACCGATGCCTTCAACTCGGCATGGCAGAAAGGATACCGCTATGTCTATACCTTGACGCTCGGCGAACGGGGAATCAGCCTGCAACCTGTCGATATAAAAGGGTGGACGGAAGTTTCCGGGGGGAGTAATGACGTAGATCCCGGCTGGCAATGAAACAAATGATTCAGAATGACAAATGATTCAGAATGAATGATTCAGTATGAAAACAGATAGATTATACCAAACGGTTTTAGGCTGCCTGCTGCTTACCGCAGGCTGTTCGGACAATGCGCTGACCCCTTCGTTGCCCGAAGGGACTCCGCTTATGGTGTCCGCCGCGATCTGCGCTTCCGGTGAAGGCCGGGAGTCTGAGACCCGGGCGGCCGTGGCAGCCGGGACCCGTGCCGTGGCAGCCGACAACGGTTACGACCGCAGCACCTTTGCCGTAGGTGACAAAATCCGTATCATCCGCTCGCGGAACGGCTCGTCATCCACTCCGGTGGACTATACATTGAACTCCGCTTCTTCCGGCAGCAGTACGGGCGAGTGGAAACCTTCGGTGACGGGTACGGGTACGGAGCTGCTCGTTGAGTCCGGAGCCACCTACCAGGCGAGTTACCCTATCGAATACTCGGGTATCCGTGCCGACCAGCGAAAGGCGGGAGGTGAGGACTACCGCCTGAGCAATCTGCTGGAGACCCCTGAGAAGGTGACGATCGGCCGTGACGGAACACTCTCCTTTACAGGCGAAAACGCCTTTGTGCACAAAGGCGTGAAGCTGACCCTGAAGTTTTCGGGAAAGCACATACTGTCCAAGGATTTTACGAGTATGACCGTAACCGGGAAGGGGCTTTACTCCGGAGGAGCAAGCAAGGATGAAACCGTCTACCTGTATCACCCCGGCGGTACAGACAAAGAGCAATATACCTGGCATGGCATTATCGCCCCGCTTACTTCCCAACAGTCGATACAGGTATCGGTGACGGATGCTAACGGAGTGGTCTATGACATCACCCTTATTTGCGCAAGGGCGGCGAACAGCCACTACACCTATACGCTCACCCTGAAAAATGATGTGCTGGTTCCCACCGGTCAGGAGATCAAAGAGTGGCAAAGCGGGGATTCGCATACAGGAACCTTAAGTTGATGTAACTTAGTTTGATGTAATATTAGTTGATGTAATATTAGTTTGATGTAACCCCATGAAAAAGAAAAAGAATAGAATCCTATCGGTATCCGGGGCGGCTCTCTGCCTGTTCTTCCCGGTTCTGCTGGCCGCCTGCTCGCAAGAGGATGCTTTGCCCCGTCCGTTGGAAGTATCGGCGGAGGTGGGGAATCCCGCTACCCGTGCGGCGGCAGACTCGCATGCCGATGATTATGATAAAAGTGAATTTGTAGCGGGTGATGTCATCCGGATTACGGACGGCACGAAAACTGCCGACTACCAACGGGTGGTCACCGGCACAACCGGCACCTGGCAACCCGCAAGCGGACAAACAGCGCTCACCACTACCGGTAGTGAAACGTTTACGGCTTCGTATCCTACGGCGTTCACCCGGATTCTAGCCGATCAGCACACAGCCACCAATTTCTGGCAAAGCAACAAGCTGACGGCTAAAGGAGTACTCGATGGCAATAAGGCTACGTTCTCGTTCGCTCCGGAAGCGGTGAAGGTGACCCTGGTGGTGAAGTATGGAAATGATTCAAAGTTTCCCGGCACGGCAAGCCTGGAGGGTACGGGGATTGCCACCGATGTCTCTACATCGGAGACGATCAACGCCTATGGCGCCTCGGCAGCGGGAACTTCCGCTCTGCAGCATACGTATGTGGCCATCGTCAAGCCCGGTTCCCGAACGTTTGTGATCAAGGTGAAGGCCGGCGACACCGGTGAAACGGAGAAGAGCTACACCGAGAAGGCGGCCCATACCTTGAAGGCCGGATACAACTACCAGTATAACTTTACGTCCACCAATGAATTGATCCTGAACGGTATCACCGTAGAACGATTCGTAGAGACAACGGAGCAGGACGCGGGAAACGCCACTTAATGAAAAACAGATACGAAAACAGATATGAACCTACAAAAATACAATCGAATGAAGAAGCCGGCGAATCGCCTCTACATGGCGCTTGCCCTCGGAGCGGGGATATGCCTGACGGCTTCATGCGCCTCGGACGACGGATTCGCCGCCGATGAAGGCGCGCTGGAATTGCAGCGGATCGAAGTGGAGGGAGAGGAGAGCGTCACCCGTGCGGAAGCAACCGCTATCACCGAGGTGGACGTGTATGCCACCACTACCGCATCAGCTACCAGTCCACATGCGGCGTATGGAGACAATCCACTGATGACATTCTCCTTGAAAGAAGGAGTCTGGACTCCGGACAAGCAGACGATCATGAACAGCACTTCGGGTGATGCCTTGCTGTACGCCTATTATCCTCCCGCAGCCATCCAAGCGTCCGGTGACGGTGAACATACGACGGCGGTGAACCTTCCATCGTCATTGACTGATTTTCTCGCTACCGGGCAGGCCGATTATCTCTACGGTGTGGGTACGGATACGGGGAAAGCCCCCGTCACGGCAACACCTTCCTCGAGAACCGTCAGCTTCAAGATGAAGCATGCGTTGGCCAAAGTCAGTTTCCGTATCGTGAAGTCGGCTTCGGCCACCGAAGCGCTAAAGCTGATACAGGTGGATGTGCTGAGCGGAACCAACCGTCTGCGGACAGGCATCGGGACGATGAACCTGAAAAGCGGATTGCTGAACAGTCTGTCGGATATTTCGACACTGACACTGGCGCAGGCGAGTGGCGTGGAGTTGAAGCTGAAAGAAAACCAGAAAGGACCGAACGTGACCTGCCTCGTGGCGCCGATGGCGAAAGAAGAAACGGTGCTCTCGTTCCGGCTCAAGGTATGTGTGGACGGAGAAGCTGCCGCGAAAGCGCATGCGTTTGAAACCCAATCGGTGACAGCGCAGTGGGAGGCGGGAAAGCATTATGTCTATCTGATTACGGTGGACAAAATGGGAGGTAAGCTGAGCTCGGTACAGATAGAGGACTGGAAAAACGATGCGAACCAGAACACGAGTATCGGGATTTAGTGGAAAACGATCCACTCCGTGTTACTCTGTGTACTCTGTGGTGAACTAAAACAAGAAACGATGAATAAAAGACTGAAACTTTGGATAGGGTGTTGCCTTTGCTTGCTGGGAGCGCCGGGACTGACAGGATGTTCGGAACAGGCTCCCGGGGAACCCGGCACGGAGGAGGGAGATCCGGTATCGCTCCGCTTCTCTCTTTACCGGGCGGAGGCGGACGAGGCTTCGACCCGTGCCGATGCGGCAACGGATATGGAGGATGGAAAGACTTTCTGTATCTATGCTTTCCCCGCAGGTGCGTCTACCACGACGACGGAACCGCTGGATCATAAAGTATATACGGTAAAGGGTGGAGTGGCTACGGGCGAACTCTATCTGTATCGCGGAACGTACGACCTTTACCTGGTATCGTACAACTCTTCGACGGAAGTGCCCGAACTGAAAACGGACGGTACGATTCAGGTGTCGAACGGAAAAGACTTTATGTACACCAGCCTGAAAGGGATCGTGGTGCAACCCAACCAAACGGGAGAAAACATGATGGACGTAGTGCTGCCGGCTCCCTTTAAACGCTTGGGAGCACAGATTAAAGTGAGTGTGGCGGCAGGTGACTTTCAGCCGGTTACTCCTACCAGTCTGGTGGTGAACTCCTTCGAGATGGGAGGACTCCGGGCGTCGTTGCCTTACACGTTGGGTGGTACTACCTGGGGGGCGGTGGCGAATGAAACGTTTGCCACTACTCAGTCCTTCACCGGATTCACGAATAATACAGCATCCCATGAGATAAAGACTTCACGAGAAAGTACACCGGTTGTGGTGCTTCCGGTAGACGGTTCGGCTATGATTTCTTTTAAAGTGAACCTGACGGTAGGCTATAATGATAACGGTGTAAGTAGAAAAACGACCAATACTTATCCGGCGGAGATCCAGAAGGTGTTGCTGCCGGGCATGACCTATATGTTCGCCTTTACACTGACTTTCTACGGCATACTCGACCCCGCCGACTTGACGTTGGCGATAGGCGAATATGAATCGACCGTAACGCTCGATTCGGATGAAATGGGAAAATAACCGGCATATTCATATACAATTATCATATTTAGAATCAGATCAAAACAGAATGGCAAAAAGACAATACATACGACGATGGACGGGTAAATGGGCACTCGGTTGCCTGCTGGCGGTTTCCGCCCTATGGACGGTTTCCGGCTTGCTGGCGGGATGCAGCGAGGAATCCGTAGAGACTTCCGAGGAGTTTCGATTAGTTCTGAAACTGCCTCCGGCGCTGACGGTGGATACCCGCGGAACGATTAACCAGATCCCTGTTAACCGGATCTGGGTGCTGCAATACGTCACCGAGGACGGAAAGTCAACGCTGAAGAACAAAGCTTTTTTTACGGTTCCGGATGATCAGGCTGGGAAGAATCCTCCTCCGACGATTGAGATTACAACCGGTAAAACTACTTTCACCCAAACGAAGAGTCGCTTCTATGTCATTGCCAATGCGGAAGAGTCGTTCTTGAAAGACTTCACCGGAACCGAAGTGGAACTGAAGGCGAAAACGGTGGCCTTTTCCGGTTATACCAACCAGCCGTCCCTGTTGACATCGGGGCCGCTGGAATATACGCCCGATCCTACCAAACCGGGTGTAATACCGCTGGTGGTTCCCTTGCGGCGGGCTTACGCCACGATTTCCTTGTCCTGGAATAAAAAGGGAGATCTGGCAGCCAAAGATAATCCGAGTAGTCTTGTCGTCAAGTCCGTCTCCCTCTACAATGTACCCGCGAATATGGCGCTCTATACGCGGGGAGGCGGAAGTATTAAAGATAAGTATCCTGCGGATAAGGATGGTTCTACGGCTATAACATCCATAGACGGAACCCAGATCACTACTGATTTGAGTCCGTCTTCTCCTTGCAAATTCTATATGCCGGAAAACTTACGGGGAATGGGGACAGCCGCCTCGTTTATGGAAAAGAGCATTCCGGCTAAGGGGCCGGACGGAAAATTGGACTATTGTACGTACATCAAGCTGTCGGGTGAATATAAGTATGCGGGAGCATCGGCGCCTATCGGTGTGAACTATCTCCTGCATTTGGGCGGCAACCTGATGACTGACTACAACATCCGCAGAGATTACCTTTATAACCTCACCGTCAATATCAGTGGCGCCAACAGCGCCGATGTGCGTGTGACGATCACGGACGGCAACGTAGTGATGTTTGATGCTGTGGAGGTGCTTCCGGTGAACAATGTAGTTTTCAAATAAAAGACAGAAATGAACTTGATTCACCACAGATTACACCGATTTTCACAGATCAACACCGAATCTTTGATTCGATTGAACTTGATTATCAGTGAAATATAAATAATTAATCGGAATATAAATAATTAATCAGTGAAAATCCGTGTAATCTGTGGTGAACTTAAAACAAACATACCAATATGAAACATACTTCTAAAAATCTGTGGAAGCTACCGGTGCTTGTCTGCCTATTGGGCATGGCGGCTTGTGAAGAGCGGGCGGATGTCGTGCCGGTCGATGCGGACACAAAGCCCGTGGAGGTATCCCTGTGTTTCGGCTTTGCCGATGAAGAGGACGGGTATAACCTTCCTTCCTCTGCCGACACACGGGGGAGTGATTCCGGGCAGGACGGTGCGTTCACTGCCCGGCCGGTGCCTGCCGTGCGGACCCGTGCAACGGAACCGAGTCATCCGGATGCGCTGTACCAGTTCTATTTGATGCAATATAAGGCTGACGGGACGCTGATGGGCAGTGTGCAATCCAAAGAGCAGATCACTGCGGGAACGGATTTCTCTACCCTGGTGACATTGACACCGGCCACGAACTGCCAGTTGGTGGTGATTGTCTGCGGGAAAGGAAATACGACCCCGAGTATCGGCGGCAGCCTCGCCAATGTGCAACAACAGGTGATGGACGCCGATCTTTTCAAAAAGACGATTCCCGCCGAAGGTTTTACGCAGGATGATATCAACAAGATGCCTTATATGCTCCATCTGCCGTGCGTGAACGTGACGAGCGATGGTAAACTTCAAAGTCCGGACGGGAGCTATGACGCCCGTCTGCTGCTCAGGCGGCTGGCAACACGGCTGACGGTGAACTGGGAAATAGATGCTGCGCTTAAAAACGCGGGCTATGCCCTGAAAGAGGTGAAGCTTTGCCAGGTTCCCGCAGCCTTCCGGTTGCTTGCATCACCGGTGGAGACGCAGTGGGGTATGACCTATCCGTCCGAAGTAGTTGAGTTTATCGATTACTATCGGCTGACGAATGCCTCAGAGTTGGCGGCGGGAAAGAAGACCGTGTGGATACCTGCCAACGTGCGCGGCACTTCGGCGAAGGCCACTTCACCTTATTACCGTACAAAAGAGAATGCCCCCACCGCCGCATCGTATGTAGAACTGGTGGTGGACAATGCCGTCAAGAAAGAACGGCTCTATTATCGTGCTTACTTGGGCGGACAGGAATCAACGGACTTCAACCTCTATGAAAACAAGGATTACACGTGGAAACTTTCCGTCAAATCGACGGCTTACCAGACGGATAAACGCATTCAACTGCTGGACCAAAGTCCGGTGCAAAGCACCAATCTGGTGGAGACATCCAACTGCTTCATGATGAAACCCGGTACGAATATCTGTTTTAATCCGTATAAGCATGAAGCGAAGATGAATGGTTACAATGTTCCGCTGAGTGGTTGGAATACACATCTGACGGATGGTTCGACGCTGGCCGATAACAAAAAAATAACGGATGTTAAGTTGGTCTGGCAGACGAAAGACGATGCTACATCGGGCGATTTGGTGATGGGGTATGCCATCAGTGGAGACGACCATTCGAATCTGGCGCGTATCACTGACGGAGGTGATTTGCAAAAAGCCCGTATCCACGTCAAAGTGCCGGTGAGCAAAGGAGGAAATGCCTTGATTGCCGCCTATTCTGGTAGTAAAATAGTATGGAGCTGGCATCTCTGGATAACCGATTATGTACCGCAGGGGATTACTTCCTCTGTCACTTATGCCCAGGCACAACAGATGACACAGAACGGAAGCGTGCATCAATATGCCACTGCGGCTTTCAAAAGTGGTGGAACGCATGTCGGGAAGGTGGTTATGGACCGAAACCTGTGCGCGACTGCCGGAGGATTTCCCGGTGAGAATGCTTCATTGCTGGAATTTGCAAGGCGGATAGGCTATTTGTACTATTGGGGACGCAAGGATCCGTTCTTGGGGTCGACAGACGGAACGGCGAATGAACTCAATGTTATTTATGATGGAGAAGGACGAGGGGTACAACTGGGAAAGGTCGCTTACTCCAATATTACATTAGTAAATGGTAATACGCTGCAATATGTCATTGAACATCCCGACCATATTATAACAGGTTCGAGCAGCGATCAGAACCAAAGCAAATGCTCTTGGTATAGTTTGAATGAAACTACTGCGGACTATCAGTATTTGTATAATAACTCTAAAACTCTTTATGACCCTTGTCCGGCAGGATGGAAGATTCCCCATCAAACAGTGTATAATGGCTGGGGCAAGAGCCAGGCATATTGGTTTAATGTGAATGGAACGTTTGTGGAAAATGGTAGTACACACGATCGGGGTGGACGTCTGTATAATGTATCCGGTGGGAATGGTGTGCCCTCTCCTCGTACAGAAGATAATACAGCCTGGTTTCCGGTTACGGCATACCGATCCTTTAGCGATGGAAAATTGATATTTAATGGAAGTGCAGCCGGATACGAAGGAACGAATACGATAGCAAAGAATGGCAATAATTACCGGATATATTATACAAAAATAGCAGCAGGAGAATTGAGTACTCCGAATAATGCTTGGGGAATGATCGGTGAGCCTTATCCGTTTCGATGTGTACAAGAATAATAATGATATGAAACAGACTTGGAAGAATAAATGGTTAATGCTCTTGGGAGGCATGACGCTTCTTGGAGGGTTGAGTGGATGTGAAGATCGTCCGGAGGGTACTGTTCCTTTTCCTGAAGGTGAAGAGGTGACGGTATCGCTGGTCTTCGGCTTTGCCGAAGATTCAAATAATGAAGGAGGTCAACGGCTCGCCTCAACGGCTCGCCGTTAAAAACAGGTGCTGCCGCTTTTGATGTAACTCAGGCAGTGGACGCAGTTACCCGTGGCATCCCGGCTGTTCCCGATAAGCTGTATAATCTGGAGATACTTCAATACGATGGAAACGGGAATTATAAGACTGGTAAAAGTTATGGTGACGTAGAACTCGGCACCCACCTGGATGTGACGCTGAATGTGATGAATAACTGTCAATTGTTGGTGGTGGCACGTGGAAACAAGGATGCGGTAAAAACTTTAGTTGGTAAGAATCTGGAAGATACAGAAAGTACAAAGGGGGTAAAGAGTATGGATATAGATGCTTCGATAATCAATCAGATCGATCCTTCGACAGTAGACGCTATCGACGCCATGCCTTATGTGCTCCATCTGGAACATGTAAACGTGGTGACGGGAACTGACGGTAAGGCTGTCATTCAGAGTCCGGAGGGCAGTTATGATACCCGCCTGTTGCTGAAGCGCCTGGCTGCACGACTGACGGTGAACTGGAACTACACCGTGAGCGGTTATGAACTGAAACAAGTCCTGTTGCAGAGCGTCCCGTTGAACTATACGCTGGTTCCCACAGCAGACTCGAATGGCACTTATCCCTCTATTCTGGACCAGTTTCATACAGTAGAGATCGATATGAGTAAAGGCAATTCTTATTCTTGCTGGATCCCGGCCAATGTACGCGGCGAATCTCCCGCGGCAAACTCCGATCTGCAGCGCACGAAAGCGAACGCGCCGAAGGGAAGCTCTTTTCTGAACTTTGTAGCCGTGAATACCACGGATCCCAAAAAGAAACTGGATTATCGTGTGTACATCGGCGGGAAAACGTCCTCGGATTTCAGCCTGAACAATAATACGGAGTACAGCTATGCGGTGAGTTTTAGCCATACGGGTATCCCGACGAATGACAAACGTGTGACCTACATCGATCCCGTGCCCGCTTCGGAGAACAATGACAATCCGGTTCCGACGGCCAATTGCTTTATGGTGGCTCCCGGTGGAGGTTTCTGCTTCGACCCGTTGGCTTATCAGAGTGACGGAACAGAGAAAACGAATGAAACCTTGAAGGGCTGGTGCCAACAGCAAGGGGGAGGCATCGTTAAGGTGAAACTTCTCTGGCAGACGAAAGAGGACGGGGACATCGGCGAGCCGGTGATGGGTATCGTCAACTCTGCTGAGGACCATACGAACATTGTAGACATCAAGCGTACGGACGGAACGGCAGTGGGACAGAATCCCGTTACCGATAAGGGGCAATGCCGCATTTATTGCCGGGTGGCTCCGGGCACGACGGGCGGAAGCGGTGTGATTGCGGCTTATGATAGTAGTGATAAAATACTGTGGAGCTGGCATGTGTGGGTGACGGACTATCATCCGGACGCTACGGGTAATGTGGATGTGCAGGAACCGTTGACTAAAAGAAAACTGAAGTTTACGTATGGCAACCATCCGGATCAACGGCCGATGATGGACCGTAATCTGGGGGCTATGGCAGGATATACAGGAGTTCCTCCTTCGGATGTAGAGAAGTTTAAAACACATGGTTTTCATTATCAGTGGGGGAGAAAAGACCCGTATCCGAGCAGTTATTCGAACAAACCTATAACAGAGGTTACGCTTCCTTCTCCGATAGAGGAACCGATAGTGGGAATTATGAGTTTATATAGGCCGGATGGAGTGAAGTTTTTACCTTTCGATCCGGGAGTAGACGCTACGGCAACTTATCGTACAGCTTATCAGAATCCGTTGAACATATATAAGCAGAAGGATGTGCATAAATGGATAACTGATCGGGACAATGCATATATAAATGCCTGGAACAGTCCCAAAACGGTTCATGATCCGTGTCCTGCAGGATGGCGTGTAGCACAGATAGAAAATTATCTTTCATTGTTTAGTAATGCGGATCAGGCAGTGAAAGGGGAAGGACAGGGTGCAAATGTGCAAAATTCAAACACTCTGGGTAAAGATGGAGGAATGGTGCTTGCATATGATAAAAATAAACAAAAGACAACATATGTTAGATTCACGGGGTATTACTACTTGAATACTCAATTTTACTACATTGGAACCGCGGCTTTAATCTGGTGTGGAAACAAATTGGCTAATTCTGACAAAGGAGAGAGTGTGAGTTATTTCAGAATAACAAGTACTGCATCAACAAAAGCTGATATTGTTCTGTCCGGTCATGAACGCGAAGCGATTCCTTTGCGTTGCATACAGGAAAAGGACTGACAGAAGAATCAATTCCGATCTTTGACATACTGGAATAACGGAAAACAATTTCGATCTTTGTGCATAATAGCGATGATCTAAAAATAAAGTGGATATGAATGTAGATTCTATGATCTCTCGTAAACTTCCGATTGGAATACAAAATTTTGAGAAACTCCATACAGAGGGTTACTTCAGTAATTTGAACCAGTTGCAGGACATCAGCCTTCATCCGGCTTATACTACCCTGTGCGAACGGACAGACGTACGAGGAAACGATGGAAAAGTTTACCCGCCGATATGACGGTTATCACTTCAACTATCGCAACTGGGAGGGGATGTTCAATCCTTTCAGTGTGCTGAATATGCTCTCGACGGGTCGAAAACGGTACACGATCCTTGTCCGGCAGGCTGGCGTATACCCGCAGAAGCAGATCTAAAGGTGCTGGCCGGTTATAATAGCAGTATTCCAGCCACTGCGCTGTCAGATGGAGGAATGTTGCTGAAGTATGACGCAACGGAGAACCGCACTTATTTGAGGTTCACCGGATATCCGATAATATAATCGCGGTTGCTGGATAACAGGATTATGATGCGCACACCACTCGTTGTGTACAGGAATAGAAACGGGGACTGATTACCACACAGTAACACAGAGTCGATCTTGTAGGGTCCACTCTGTGCTACTCTGTGATGAAAGCATTAAAACAAATTGTCTTTTGAGCAAAATTCATCTTCAGTTGTTATTTACAGATATAAGATAATCCATACATAAAATTAATATCATGGAGAAGAATATTTTCAAACTGGACAATGAACAACTGAAAGGAATCGCACACGCATTCCGGGAGAAAGTGGAAGAGGGATTAAATAAGAATAATGCTGAAATACAATGTATTCCTACCTTTATTTTACCTAAGGCGACCGATGTTAAAGGTAAGGCTTTGGTTCTGGACCTGGGAGGTACCAACTATAGAGTGGCAATTGTCGATTTCTCAACCGAAAAGCCAATCATCTATCCCAATAATGGTTGGAAGAAGGATATGTCGATTATGAAGTCGCCCGGTTATACCCGTGAAGAGTTATTCAAAGAGTTGGCCGACCTGATTGTTGAAATAAAGCGGGAAGAGGAAATGCCTATCGGTTATTGTTTTTCTTATCCGACCGAATCGATACCGGGAGGCGATGCAAGATTGCTTCGTTGGACCAAGGGGGTAGACATTCGGGAAATGGTGGGACAGTTTGTTGGGAAACCCTTACTCGACTACCTGAATGAAAAAAATAAAATCAGATTTACAGGAGTTAAAGTGCTGAATGACACGATTGCCAGTTTATTTGCCGGGCTTACCGACAAAAGCTATGATGCTTATATTGGCCTGATTGTAGGGACAGGTACAAATATGGCAACTTTTATTCCGTCTGACAAGATAACGAAGTTGGACCCGGAATGTCACGTACAAGGCTTGATTCCGGTCAATCTGGAATCGGGAAACTTTTATCCTCCCTTCCTGACTGCGGTGGACGATACTGTTGACGCAACTTCTGACAGTTTGGGTAAACAGCGTTTTGAGAAAGCGGTATCCGGCATGTATCTGGGAGATATCCTGAAAGCAGCTTTCCCTTTGGAAGAATTTGAAGAGAAATTTGATGCAAGGAAACTGACTGCTATTATGAATTATCCTGATATACACAAAGATATCTATGTTCAGGTAGCCCATTGGATCTATAACAGATCGGCCCAGCTCGTCGCTGCCTCTCTTGCCGGATTAATCGCATTGCTGAAATCGTATAATCGAGATATCCATCGGGTTTGTCTGATTGCCGAGGGCAGTCTTTTCTGGAGTGAAAGTCGGAAAGATAAAAACTATAATATCCTTGTAATGGAGAAATTGCAGGAACTTCTTCGTGAGCTTGAACTGGAAGATGTCGAAGTTCATATTAATAGTATGGATAATGCCAATCTGATAGGAACGGGGATTGCGGCATTATCCTGATTGTAGACAGTTTGTATTTGTCCTGATGAAATATTCATCGGGGCAAATACAAACAGTAAACCTCGCCCGTCGAGGTTAGTCTGACCGGGATGGACTTATTTTGCGTAGAGTGGATGCGCCCGGATCGGGCTTCTACATTGCAAAGAAAAATTGAGATGACGATGTTACCGGCCGGTAAATTAGCGATTATCTAATTTGAGACAGCTTTTTCGGGGCGAGGTGTTTTTTTATTTCTGTTTAGAAATGCTCCATTGACCGTTCTTGCAACTGACGCTGATCGTATCGTTTTTCCATTGGTTGTCCGCACGTTCGAGCAGGATACTTCCTTCAGACTCGGGTGTGTAGAGTTCTGCTTGCACAGAGTCGGCAGCAAATACGATGTAAGTGGCGTAAGTAGCGTTGTCTTTTTGGGTTTCGCTGATTTTCAGTCCTGCTTCGAAGGGACGAATACAATCTTTCTTCACTTCACTCCATACGTATCCGGCAGAGCCGACGCAACCGTGTTCGTCTTTATCACTTCCCGGTATAACTGCTTCTTCAGTCTTTGCTTCGCTTGCGGTGTCCTGTCCGGCTTTATTGGATTTGCATGCCGAAAATGCTATTGCCGTGCAAAGCATGGCCGTCCATAAATAAGTTTTCTTCATAATAAAAGTTTTTTCCTTTCTATTAAACTTCATGTTTTGATAATTATATTCTATAAATGCAATAAACCTTGTATTACTGCTTGTATTACATTGCTTTTTTATTGTATTCGGTTTAAATTTTATTGAATGGGAAGGATCATAATAGAAATTGAAAAATAGGGATTGCTAACATTCAGTGGATTAACCTCAAAACAGGGTATGCTCTTGGTTGTTTGTCAGTCTAAGTTAAATCGATCTTTTATGACCGATTTAACTTAGACAGGAACTTACTGTATGATTTTTCCTTCTTCGGTAATCAGAAGGATGGTTAGTTCTCCATTGGGGAGCAGCACATCGCAGTGGCGGTGGCATTGTTCGATCAACAGGGAACAGAAAGCCTGCAGTTCGGTTTCAGGAAGGATGTTCCAAAGTTCACGTGCCAGAATGATATGGTCGATTGCCTCTATGCTGGAGGGGGTACATCCACACCGTCGGGCAATTTCTTTGAGGAACTCCTTGTTCATGGTGACTTTCTTGCTGTGTGTGTCGAGGTGCCCTTCCGCCAGTTTCACAGCTTTACCCATCATCACTCCCAAGGTCAGCCGCGAGATGCCGAGTTCGGCTGCAATTCCGATCGTTTCGCCTATGAAATTGCCATAGTGTACAAAAGCCTGCGGCGGAAGTTCCGGGTAGAGATTGCGAATATATTTTTCGCTTTTGGCTCCCGAATTGATGACAATACGGCAAGCACCTGTAGCACGTGCCACTTCCATCTCCTTACGAATGGAACGGACGAAAGCTTCGGAAGAAAAGGGTTTCACAATACCACTGGTACCGATGATGGAGATTCCGCCTACGACACCCAGCCGGGGGTTGAAAGTACGTGCGGCGATTTCTTCACCTCCGGGAACTGAGATGGTGACATGGATGGGAACGTTTGGCAGGTATCGATAGTAGTACCGGATGCAATTCCTCAGATTGTCGATAATCATTTGCCTGGGAGTAGCGTTGATGGCCGGACCACCTACTTCGAGCCCGAGTCCCGGCAGGGTAACTGTTCCTACACCCGGGCCACCATGGAAGACGAACTCCCATGTTTCCGGAGTTTGTACAGGTGCGTTATTAGCCTGTTTCGCTTCTGCGAGGTTCAAGGTTAAAGTGGTTACAATCGGCAGCCCACTGGTTACATCGGGGTCGTCTCCTCCATCTTTGATGACGGTAGCGCTGACTTCAATTTTCTCGTCGGAGAATGTTCCGGATACGGATTGGCAAGGAATTTCAATCGTTTCGCCACTGGGAAGGACGGTATGGATATTCCGGTTAAAATCCTCGAGTATGGGATTTTTCAGTTTTCGAAAAGCAGCTATGGCAGCGGCTGCGGCACAACTCCCGGTAGTGAGTCCGCTACGCAATGGGAAGTAATCGGGCAGCATTTTCTCAAGGGTACGGCGGAGACTGTTTACTCCGTCTACTGTTATATCGTAATATTCTAATTCGGGATGGAGAAGGATGTAAGGAGTTGCCCCATATTCCAGGATCATGTCTTTCTTTTCGGTGAATCCTCCGGACTTCCCACTCTCTTTCAGGACGACTGCCTGGGGAGACAGTTCTTGCAGGAGTTGGGGAAGATTCTCCGTTTCGGGATGATAGTACACCAGATGATCTTCCGGGAATCCGGCTTGACGGGCTATTTCACGGGAGCTGTCACGGTCGAGAATACGGAAGTAACATTCATACTTCTTCTTGGTCCATAAAGATTTGAATCGGGCGATGGACTGGACACCTGTCAGGAAAAGAAATCTGTGACCCTCTTTTTCTTTCTTCAACTCGCGCAACAGATCCCGATTGTCATATTCAAATTTAAAAGGCAAATCATCAGGGTCGCAGTTGTCTTCGAAAATCGGGTTGAGGTAAGAGCGGTCGTAAATGCGTTCGTATCGAATGCAGGGAATGCCGAGATCATGCGCAACATCGGTTACTGTATCATGCAGCTTTTCGGCAAAGGGGTGGGCGGCATCTATCAAAAGGCGAATGTCGTTTTGGCGACAGAAAGCTTTCAGGGTTCTCCGGGTCATGGCGCCGCTCAGGCGTATGCCATGATGCAGGTAGATATCCTGTTCGTCACCTTTGGTTGAGTAATAATAAGGTTTCCCGGCTTCTTCGATTACATTGACGGCAGCCCGTCCTTCAGTGGTTCCTCCAAATATAAGTATCATGATTATTTACGGAATAAGTGTTTAAATTGGTGAGAATATAGTCGTGACAGTCCTTCCCGATTATCGATGGCATCGCCTACGACAATCATGGTAGTCAGAGTCAGATGGTTTTCGTTTACGATCTTAGCTAAATCCTGTAATTGTCCGCGAAAGATGCGTTCGTCTTTCCAGGTCAGATGATAACAGGCAGCTACAGGTGTAGTGGGCGGATAGTGCTCGAGGAGCTCTCGTTGAACTTGATCGACTACGCCTGCGCTGAGGAAGATGCACATGGTGCTTTGCGAACGTGCCAGCAGGCTGAGTTTCTCTTTCTCGGGCATCGGTGTACGACCTTCACCGCGAGTGAGGATGATGGTCTGTACCCTCTCCGGAATGGTGAATTGGGATTGGAGAGCAGCGGCGGCAGCCTGAAATGAAGAGATCCCCGGAGTGATGTGGTAATGCATACCATATTGGTCGAAGAAATTCATTTGCTCCTGGATGGCACCATAGATACAAGGGTCGCCTGTATGCAGACGGACTACCAACTGTCCACGGTCATAAAACTCTTTCATCAAGGCAAATTGCTCTTCGAGAGTCATGGAAGCCGAACTGCGTATGGTAGCACCGGCTTTGGCACATTCTGTCAGTTCGCGGGGGACGAGACTGCCGGCATAAAGTATCAGGTCGGCTTCTTCGAGAAAGCGACGTCCGCGTACGGAGATCAGCTCCGGATCGCCGGGACCGGCTCCGACAATTTCGATGTGCCCCTGACGTACGGAGGCGGCGTCCATGGCGATGGCTACAGTAAAGTTAGCGCCTTTTTGTTTGGGCAGGAGTAAGGGACCGCCTCCGGAAGAGAGTAGGGCAGAGGCTTCGGATACACTGGGAGTACCCATGTGCTTGTTGACCACTTCACTTGGAGTGGGCACCTCTATTTTGCTGAGTTGACTGGCGGTGTAAAGCCGGGTCTGATAAGCCTCTGCAAGTAGTTTGAGCACCGGTTCGTCTTTTTTTTCTTCAATGGAAGATACGGTACGTATGGCAAGAGGGATCATGTTGGCTTGCACCACAACATCCATCAGATGGGTAATGACGGTATCCACCGGATGGGCATCGCGGGCCAGTCCGACTCCCATATGCAATACCGGTGGGACGTAGTAGAGTGCCGGAGTGTCGGAGGTGTTGTAAATGAATGGAGTGACAAGCAGGAGCAAGTCATATTTCCGGAGATCCATATCCTCAAATTTGTAGAATACATCGACGTGAGGAGGCAAGGTATGTTCCAACTGTGTTGTGCCTTCGTCGCGAATGTCGAGTAATAGAGCTGTTGGTTTGCAATCTACAAAGAGTGTGATCAGATGATTCATATCCGATGATTCGGCCGGGACTGTTTGCCAACCGTATTTTTTGCCAAGAGTATCGAGGGCCCAAAGACCGGTACGGTCACTCCGGGTGGTAATCACAGGTTCGGCTCCCAGAATGCTTGCCACATACCGGGTCAGTCCGTTGGCTCCACCAATATGTCCGGACAGGACAGAGACAGCATAACGTCCTGTGCTGTCTACACAGACAACGGCGGGATCTTTATGCTTGTCTTCAATATGGGGAGCAATGGCACGGATACAAATTCCCATAGCTCCGATGAAGATAATAGCATCGAATTTATGGAATATCTCAGGAACGGCCTCCTGAAGATTGGAAATAGAGTGGCAATCTGTGTCTGTGCCGGTAGAAAAGATCTCTGATTCGGGAAGTTCCTGTTCCAGTGTCTTGGCCAGTGCTATGCCGGCTTCTGATATGACAATAATGGCTGTTTTCATATATTTTTATAGATAAGGAGAGTCCGGAGCTGAAGCCACCAGGATCTCTATTGGATTATATTCATTTATTGCGACTCTTGTTCCGCCGAGAAAACAGAGTCCGGATTCGTTGGCGGCTTCGATGAAATGCGTTTTACTTTCTTCGGATACGGAGTTGAAAACGATGCGTGCTCCGGGAAGAAGCTTATGCCGGACCCGGGATATGATTTCTTTCAGCCGTCCGCCATGTCCGCCGATAAAAACTGCATCGGGACAGGGATAAATGGCGGTATCTGTTTCAAGAAAGTCACCGATGACGGTGGTAATGCCCGGAGTACCGAAACGCCGGCTGTTGATTTCCATCAGTCGCTTGCCTTCGGGGCGGATCTCAAAAGATGTGACATGCAGATGGGGAAATTGTAATCGGGCTTCGATAGAGACGGAGCCGGTGCAGAAGCCGATATCCCAGAAAGAAGTCCGTCGGTTTAGTTCCAAGGCACTCAAGGTGAGCAGGCGGATAGGGGCTTTGGTGATCATCCGGGCACGTCCGTCAAGCAGTTCGAATGCTTCGTCGGGGATGCCGAAGAAGCGAGGGGAGAGTATTCCTCCGTTTACAGATTGCAGTCCGTCACCTGTAGTTAAAATCAGGCAATTGGGATATTCAAATGTTTCTGCGGCTGCCTCTTCAAGCGTCATCCGGCGAATCAGTTCTTTTGTCGGATGTCCCAGATGTTCACCTATGTACATGGTATAATCGTTGTAACCATAGTCCAGCATCCGGCTTGCAATGGTAGCAGGCGTATGTTCGCGATCGGTGAGGATTCCCATCTTGGGAGTACGTTCTATCAATGCACGATCAAATCCATGCCATGGACGTCCGGTAAGGGAGATGGTGCGCATATCATCGTAGGGCATCACTAATCGGTGTGCCAGCGTTTGCAAAGAGTTAAAAGAGGGATAGAGCCGAATCTCCGCATCGGGCAGACGTCGGCGGATCGTGTTGGCAAAGCCGAAAAAGATAGGGTCACCCGAAGCAAAGACAATGATATGGGGATGTCCTGCATAACGGGCGAATACCTGGTCGAGAGGAACGGTGATGTCGATCCACTTTGCTCCGGCAGGGAGCAGTGGGGCAACAATGTCGTGATGGCGCACTCCTCCTGAAAAGACACATCCTTGGTCTATCAATGCCTTGACGGAAGGTGAAAGGTAAGGCGAAGGACTGTCGTCGAGACCTATAACGGTGAAAAGGTTATGGGGTGTACCCTCTTCCGCTCTCTTCCCGACAGGGAGAGAAGAAAGAGTAGGTCGGGTTGTTTCTGAGGTCTTCATTCTTTTTATATAATGAACGATTCTAATAAATAAAACGTCTGTATACCGGTCGTCTGCTATACGTCTCTTCCGGGTCTGAGTTGTTCCGCATCGGGATAGCAAAGAATGGCATTTACCAGGGTGGCAGCCAGATTACTTCCGCCCTTGCGTCCTTCCACAATCAGTTTGGGGATGCGGGTGAAGGGCTTTGTCATGTGTTTTGACTCTTCTACATGGACAAACCCTACGGGAGCGGCTACGATACCTGCCGGTTGCGCTTTCTCTTTCCGGATCAGATCACAAAGTTCCATCAGTGCTGTGGGGGCATTACCAAAGACAAAGAGTGCATCGGGATGTTCTTCCACAGCCAGGCGGATGCCCGCTTGTGTACGGGTGATCCCCTTTGAAGTTGCCATTTCGGCTACTCTTTCATCGTTCAAGTAACATTTCACTTCTACACCCAGACGCTGCAATGCACCTTTACGGATGCCGGAAGCTGCCATCGTTACATCTGTTACAATAGTCCGCAGACTTCCTGTGCGGATGGCGTCATAGAGAGAGGCCACAGCATTGGGATCAGTGTAAAGCAAACGTTCCATCTCGAAGTCGGCTGTCGTATGGATAGCATGCAATAAGGCCCATTTCCGGTCGAGTGGAATATCACGGTTCTTCAGTTCCGTCTCGATGGTGCGGAAACTGCGTATCATGATGTCTTGTCCGATACCGGTTGCTTCACTGCGTGTTTCGCGATAGTATCCCCGTGGAGTAATTATGTTTTGGTTAAATGTATATGTTTGTGAGTTACCAATCAGAACGACCGTAAACATATCCACAGTTTCCGGATCGAATGCGGCGAGAGTGGTGATGTGTATTTCCTGTTCTTCACGACCAGCCTGCCGAACATAGCCTACAGGGGTTTCCGGTGAGCGTCCTTCGCGCAGAAAGATTTCGCGCAGACGATAAATTTGCCAATAGCGCCCATCACTCTTGGGATTGTATACAGCCGTCACAAAGTCGGCCTGGGCTGCAGCGAGGATACGGCGCTCGATACGTTCCCATGGTGTCATCAGGTCTGATAGAGAGATGACACAGAAGTCATGCCCGATCGGTGCACCAAGTAGTGAGGCCGCTTTCTGGAAAGCGCTGATTCCCGGTAAGGCAATGATTTCTACGTTACTCTGACGTTCGCGTTTCATTTCGTAAATCAAGGGTGTCATGCCATAGATACCGGCATCTCCGGAGCTAATGACACAAACGGTCTTTCCTTGTTCGGCATATTCGAAAGCCTGTTCGGCGCGGGCACGTTCCCGTTTCATCCCGGTGTCGATACACTCGGCGTCCGGACGGACAAAATCACGTATAAAACGGAAATAATATTTATATCCCACCACTACATCTGCTTCGCGTACAGCGGCGAGCACGGCAGGAGTGATATCTTGTTCGCTTCCCGGCCCAATGCCGGCTACGATAATTTTGGATTGTTTCATAATGATAATCTATAGTGAAATTCTTGGATTCATTTCCGGCTTGAACTATACCGGCTTGAACGGCAAAGATACGGATTAATCCTTTTTCTGCCCTTTATTCAGGGACATAAATGATCTTTCCATTCTCGAGTTCATAGGCTACACCTACTTTCTTTCCTCGTTTACCGGATGATTCTTTCTGTTCGGATGGAGTATATCGTTTAATCTCTTTACCTTCTTTTGTGATAATCTCCATGTTCTCTTGTCCGGGATTCTTTACCATCGTATAATCTTCTTTGGAGAAAATTTCGGTCATATTGAATCGGCTGACGAGTGCTACCATCGATGCCACAGCAAAAACCATGGCTACATCGAATAAGTTGGCTACTGTTCCCATCGGGTCAGTATCATTCTGGTTGTGTAGAAGTTTGTTTCGTGCCATGGATTAGGGTTTTACTGATAAATTCAAGGTCGTTTATTTCACGGGCATACCAACGTTGCCGGATTTGCAGGGTGACCACTCCGATAGCAGCTATAACCATACCTACTACAGTGGTGGCAAATGCTACTTGCATATTGTAGGCCATTGAAGCAATGTCTCCTGTGGCCAGACCTACAAGTGCGGGACCCATTGGGATTAATGTACCCATTAGTCCGAGCATGGGACCCAGCTTGACAAATGTACGTGAACGTCCCAATTCTTGTTCGGCATCTACTTCAAAGTTAGCAAGCAATCGCTCACAATAAGCTGCATTGTCCCGATGCGTATAAAGCTTGTATACACAGCGTTGTAGGGGGGTACTTCTGTCTCCGGTAAGGGAATTTGCTTTTTCTTCGATATTGTCGGGAGTCAGTTCTTCCAACTGCTCGGCAAGAGATTTTTGAGTATGTACCCTACGATAAAATTCTCCGAAGAAGCCGCCTGCAAGCAGTACAGCACGCGCAAAGAATAGTAACAACAGAACTACCACCGGGACAAGTAGCCCGTTGGATATCCAGAAAAGCGCATTTGATATTGTTTCCATATTTATAATTGTTATTTCTTTAGTTGTTTCCTGTGCTAACGACACTAAGCAGTACGATAAACAGATTGGTGATAAAGAGTATTTCAAGTCGTAATTTCCGTTCTCCTACTATGTTTTTCAAGAGTAGGCTCAGTCCAGATATCAGTATAAAAACAGCAACTGAAGAGATGCCGGTGATCAGTCCGAAGCTGACTCCCGGAAAAGCGAAGAACAACTGTATAAGCAGATAGGTTAGTATGCCCGCCATTAGCAGTCCGGGATAAAAATTCAATATGTATGTAACTGTCCGTTGGAAAAGTGTCCGCTGTTTTGAGGTGTCTGCAAAACAGTTGAAGCAAAAAGCGATCATTATTGAGGCTTCGAGCGTGACATATACTGAAAGGGTCAGTATGTGTGGGGCAGAGGCCAGCAGAGAGTTTATCTCTGTTGGCGATTGTTCCGTAGCCCATGGACCTATACAAATAAGGAAAACCGTATAGACAAGTGCTGACAACCAGATTCCCCATCGCGGATAGAAACCGGTTTTGAGAAGGAAACTTAAAACGATGAAACCGATTAGTAAATGAATGATATGTTCCATAAACTTATTTTTTACGTTTCAGCAGGTATATTACTCCACCGAATACTAAAAGAACAATAACGCCCGTAAGGATGCCATTTACCATATTCTTTTTCCGGTTTTCCGTTTTCGTGAGTTTCTCCTCTTTCAATACGATATCTTTTCCTTTTTCGTTTCCTGCCTGATGGACTTCTTGCATAACCAGACGATAACTTTCAGAGTCATTGTTGTCCAAGTGACCTTCTACAAATTGCTGAAGTTTTCGGTTATCGCATACAAATTCTGTACAGGCGGCACCGGCTTCGCGGGTGATTTGCGCATGTAGTCGGGCTGTTACTTTCAATTGTTCGTCGCTCGCTTTCCAGTATCCTTTCCGGGCACTTTCAAGCATGACTGAGGTCATTGCCTGATAAGAAGCCGGATTAATTCTTTGGAAATAGTCCCGGATACCCAAATGGTTTTCATCTACAATGTACATTTTATAGAGATCGTTGAAGATCTCTTTATCCATTGCCGATGGACGGGTGGCATGCCATCCGAAGATATTACGGAATATTTCACCGAACATTTGCGCGGTGGTGGCACCTCCTTTCATCCGTTCTTTCACGAAAGTTGGGTTGAGCACGGTAGCTCTCGCCTCTACAGCGATTGCTTCGTTGATATTCTGCATCCGTTTGTTGTTTCGATTGCGATAGTCAGCCATTAAGGCATCCGGTTCTTTACCGGTCAGTGTCTTCACTGTCAACGACAGACCTCCCATAAATTCGTATACATGGTCAAGTGAAAGTGGTCCCCAGGTATTACTTTGCCGGGGTTGTATCACTACATCAGTTTCGGAAAGGGCGGAAGCAAAAAGGTCTTTTTGCATACCTCCCCAGTTCTCTTCATCACCATAGGCGGCTCCCATATTGTTCAGATATCCGTCTACTAACTCCGATTCATGATCCCATCGGTCACTCTTTTCTGTATATGCCATCATACCGGTACTATATCCGCTGTTGACAGGACCAAATACACGCATGACTGACATCTCACGTGCTCTTTTGGGTGATACTCCTTTTTCTACCAGCAGTTTTTCCTGCAAGCGTGTACCGGAAGAGACATAATTAGGGTATGCTTTGTCGTCTGCGGCCGAAGCAAGGCGAACGGCATCGGTTAGCATAGTCAGTCGGGAACCCGCTATGTCACGTAGTTGCCCCGACACTTGTACGACGACGTTGACTCTTGGCCGGCCTAACTCTGAGGAAGGCACTAAGCGTAGATCGACCACACGTCCCATTTTGTCGCGTACAGGTTCTACGCCTAACATCCAGAATACTTGTGCCAGCGTAGCCCCTTCGGTCGTGATAAATTCACCGGCCCAAAAAGAGTAGCTTACTTTTCGTGGATACTCTCCGTTGTGATTCTCACGATAGGCTTTCAGTGTGGCTTCTGCCAATCGTTTGCCTTCTTCCCATGACAATATGCCCGGAGTTGTTTCTACATTGATACTATACATGTTCCGTCCCGTCGGCAGGACATTCGGATTGAGTACCGGATCTCCACCGGGAGCCGGAAATACTGTGCCACCTTTTAATCCGCGTAGCATGGCGTTCAATTCGTTACCGGTGGATGAAACTAAAAGCGCATGATAACAGAGTGCCTCTTGCAATTCGGGGGCGATCCCTGTGGTATCCTTAGGTGGATTTTGTAACAAGGGGATTAACCGTTGTTTGGCTATGGGTAAATAGTGATGGGTGATGTAGCCAAAATCTTGTAACTGTTCGGTCGTAATTTTACCTTTATCGCGATCACGTTTCGCCATTTGATAGGCTAAAGGATCGGCACTGACTGCAAGTGTGGTGGTAAGCAGGTCTCTCGCAGAATAGGTTTCACCGAGGGTATAATAAGCTCCAATCGTTTTTTCATTGGCTATCTCTTCGGCAAATAGATCAATACGTTCCAGTTCTTCGGCGGTATAAGGACGACTGGATACAGAATCTAATTTGAGGTCACGATGTAGCCCCAACTTTATGACCTCTTTTTTTATGCGGATTCCCAAAGTCCGGTTTTTCTCTATGTCTTCGGAAAGTATTTTGTGAATGTCTTCCAGTAAAGAAGTGTATCGTTGACGCATTCCGCTTTCCACATAGGGAGGAGTCAAGTGGGTGACAAGCACAGCATGAGTGCGACGTTTGGCAATGATACCTTCACCTACGTTACCGGTAGTATAATAATAGAAGTGAGGTAAGTCGCCTACCAAAGCATCTGCCCAATCATTATGAGAAAGGGCTACATTTTTCCCCGGAGTATATTCAAGGTTGCCATGCGTGCCGAAATGAATTAACGCGTCTGCCTGAAACCCTTTTTGTACATATAGGTAAGGTGCCAGATAACTGTGCGGCGGTGCGACCGGCATGCCATGAACGAGTTTGAAATCATCGTCCCCCAATGCAGGACGGGGCTGAGGGAAAAGCAGGATGTTGCCGAAGCGGAGGCAGGCAATGGCTAATTGTGCTTCTCCTTGAGGGTTTGTTCCGGTCAGTAAATGGCCCGGAGCATCTCCGTAACGTTCAGTAACTTCTTTGTATTTATCCGGTTCGATTACTTCATGTACCCACTTTTCATACTGTGTTTTAGTCAGCCAAACCGGATGGGCTGTCTGTAGAAACTTTTCTTGAGCTCCGGTAGCGTATGAACCCATTACAGCTCCATCCCGGTAGATTTGTTTGCCGAACTCCTCGACAGTAGCAGGAAGCCCGCCGACATCATAACCTTCGGTGCGTAGCCTTTTCAGAAAGTTGTAAAGTGACGGAATCACTTCCATTCCACTGGCCAATAATGCATCTTTGCCCGGTGTCTTGAAGTAACAGATGGCGATACGTTTATCCGAGTTGGGTTTAGTACGTAAATCCAGATATTTGTGTACATGGCTGATGAAGTTATCCACTCTTTCCATTTCCGGTTCGTGCAGATAATATCCGCTTTTGTGTAAATTCTGTGTAGCAATTAACAAAGGTGTCATTCCTCCGTCTATTTCGGGGACGAGGACACGAGCTGTAAGGGTTCCGCCACTGACGGGTTTCATCGGATCAAGCCACTCTTCCCGTGACTGAATAAGGGGGAAAGGATTGAAAATGGGGATATTTTCGGTATGCAGCCAGTTAATCAGCGAATCATCTCCAAGTCTTCCCATGGGAAGGTAAACCAATGCATCCGGATGTAGAGAACGTAGCATCTCTTCCCGCTTTTCCTTTCCTGCTATGGGATAAACATTAAATCCGGCTTGTGTCATTTTGGATATTAATGTGTCTACATGTGCTCTGTTACCTTCCATTGGAAAACTGACTCCGGAGATGAAAGCGATTTTAGGTCCGTTTTCATGGAAAATACCTTTTTGACGCAGGTATTGTTCAAGGGCTTTCTGAGTCTCGAAGTATTTTCCATATTCTTGATGATAAAATAGATTGTTGGGTAGGCGAAGAGGGGCATCAAAAGTTTCAATGTTCCAGCGTGTCGGTGTGGCAATGTGTCGGAGATAACGTAATCCGTTCCGGTAATTCTGTCGGCAGGCATCCCCGAAATATTGCATAAGCATGGCTTCCTGCTCAGGGGTGATATTCCTGTTGATAATTGTATTGAAGTTACGCAGTGAAATCGTGAAAAGTGGAATACCGGCCGATGCGGCACGTTCCGCCTCCTTCATTTGTCGATCGTTCAGGTTGAGGCTGCGTCCATAGAGAACTACGGCATCATAGCCCTTAAAGGACTCCAAATTTTCGGTTTGTATGCAAGTAACTTCTATATTCCGGCTATCGTTGTTCAATACTATGTCGGCAGCTTGTGCCGGTAGCGGATTGACAATCAGGATCCGTGTCGGGGCCATCCAATAGCGGTAGCCGATAGTAAAAGCAATAGCCAAAAGCAAAACACAGTCCGAT
>OBWN01000253.1_pt1 | contig 29386 bp, 41 predicted proteins | sample 1501351 | NCBI WGS metagenome assembly OBWN01 (sample SAMEA2580087, study PRJEB22360) | human gut metagenome | biome: human gut; feature: human-associated habitat; material: faeces | place: Denmark | collected 2008/2010
AAAAAAGAGGCTGACCCGGTATTCTCTCAAATAAAAAACGAGCATTTTTAAATCGACTGACATCTGGAAGAGTTGATACTTTAAAAGTAAGCCCTCGCCCATCTATCTTTTCACCACCTGTTGCAACAGAAAGTAATTCTGATAGAGCTGATGTATCATCATGAACACCATCACCAATAGCCCCCCAACCTCTTACATCATAACTGTCTCTCCATCTTGCTATCTGAAGTTTTGGGTATTTATTCGCTCCATCTGTGTCTTCTAATTGCTGCCGTAACTGATCAGGATCATACTTCAGCACATTAGGAAAATAGAACTGCTGCACACCGTACGCATCATAAACAGCCATAGAATGGCCCTGTACAGTAACGAATTTGGCAATCTGTCCGTTATATACCGGATATCCAGCAGCGTTAATGATGATTGGTTGAGAAACAGGAACGTGAGAGCCATCTTCGTTCTCTACATAAACCTGAATCTGGTTTTCAGGATTTACAGGGTCAGTGTCAATTTTTCCTATATAAATTTTGCCATTGGCTACGGCTTTAAAAGAACGAGCCATAGTGAAGAGTTGCGAAGGCATCGATACGATCACATTGGCTGTAATGTCTGTCATTTAATTTGCTCCAGATACAAGGAATCGCCGCAGCATGGCTACGGTGAATTTTGGGCATAAAAAAACCCAGCCGAAGCTGGGTCGTTGCGTTGGTTATCTGTCAGTAGTTATGTACTGAAGGAGGTAATTCTTTATTCTTAAGTCTCATCCATGCGGAAAGATTCGTTGGTCCGTCTGGCTCATTGATATCAACATCTCGTGAGTGATTGATTAAAACGTCTCTCGCTATATCGATAATACGGGAGAACTCATAACCGCAGTCATGACATCTGCCGGAATAGTTCGATTGAATTTGTTTCAGCGCCGGATACAGTTCGCGGAATAATGCCTGTGAACGGTTGGCATAATCCCATAGCCATACAAGGCTGTTTGCTTCTTTTGCAGAAAGCTCGTTTGCTTTCTTCTCTTGTTTGCCGATGAACTCGCCTTCAAGCACTACCCTGTGGATGTACTCTACGGCCAGCGGGATTTGTTCAATTGAAAGTTCATCAATGCTGTCAATACCAAAACGCTGATGAACCATATTGTATGCATCGTCATAGCGAAGTCCTTTCTTTCCTACCAGCATGTTTACTGCATCGCGTAGCGGTGTGCGTTCAGCTACTGAAGTTTTACCGCCAATAGTCTTCCTCTCTTGTGTGGCAGTAACCATTGCGTCATATGCACGGATAACCTTCAGCGCAAATGCTGCGCTAATCCACATGGCGTAGGAGTAAACAAGCTCCTTGCACACGTAGGTTCCACCATATCGACCTTTCTTAGAAATGACGGGATTCTTATTCTGCATATCCGCAGAATTAAAAATTTCATTAATCAATTCAATAGTTTCATTTCTACGCATGAAGAAAGCTGGCTGATGTTTTTCCTCCTTTCCAGACGCTACATGAAGGTCATTAAGCGAGTAACGCCCCTCTGAATCCATATGAATCTTGACGTCAGAAATGATGATGCTATTAGTGCAATTTACAGTTGACTTTGCTAAGCTTGACATATCAATAATACCTCGTAAGTTTTGTTGATACCGAAGCCCTGACTGTTCCCGCAGTTGGGGCTTCACTGTTTTTGTAAGTCACTGTAGCTATAAAGCCACTGACCACTCATTTTTGATTTGATTGACTCTACTGAGTCACGGCAAGGAATGATTCCGCCTGACATCATTCTGATCTCCGTAAATTCACCACTCCTTATCGATTCAATGCCATCAATGTTAACTAAAGATTTACCTCTACCAAGTGCATTCTCATAGCCAATCTCATCAACCTCAATAAACCTCATACCGTTATCCCCTCTCTCTTCAGGCTGTCCAACACTCGCTTGTAAATCTCAGAGTTAACAGATCGCCCGTTCTCTTCAGCTACCTTGCGCACCAAATCCAATACTTCTTTAGGCCACCGCAAATTGAACTGAGGCATTTTTCTTGCACCTTGCATATTCAACTCCATTTCACTCATTGATAGTACCGTACTACTATTGAAAGCGTACTACTACCGTTCTAGCATGTCAACAAATAAAAGGAGAACGACGTGGCTAGAAATGATCCACAATTCAACGTAAGAATGCCTGATGAGATAAAACAGCAACTTACGCATATTGCTGCAACAAATCGCCGCTCGATAAACGCAGAGATTATTTCAGCTATCGAACTATGGATAAAAATTCATAAAGGGCAGCTAATACCTTCAAGTAGTCGAATCCTGACAAAGTCTGAGCAAGAGGCGTTTGATGTAGCTATTGATGTGTTAAAACGTGTAAGAGATGGAGGATAACCATGGAGCAACAACAAGGGTCGCCATTATCATTGATTATTATGGTGATTTTTTTCGTTTTTATCTTTTTTATACCTGCGTTAAAAATATCCAAAAAGGCCGGTTTTGACTGGAAGATGGCTGTATGTTTAACAATCCCTGGCTTTAACGTGGTGGCGTGGCTCGCGCTTGCGTTCATGGATTGGCCAATTCACAAGTATCTACCAAAAGATGTGAATCGTAAGGATGCAAAATGAATAAAAAACAGCTTATTAAGTCAAAAACGTCAAGCAAGGAAGAATTAGAGAAGGAGCTAAACTCCCTGAAATATGCTCTGTGTCTGGTTTACTCAAGACTGCCAATGGAAGATAAAAACGCCATTTACAATGAAATGATTAGCAGCCTTGATTTTAACGATAGAGACCTAGCATCCCACCTCAACAGCTTCCGCGTCCCTGAGTAATTCTGTTGCGGATTTGCTTCTTGCGGTGGTTTAAGCTGGAGAGCTTGGCTTCTGCTTCTGATATTTGCGCATCTAGATCTTTAAGCTCAAGATCTGAAAGTCGCTGGTCAAGCAGGGTTTGATTCAACTCAATGTTGTTCAGACGTTCTTCTATGGTCATGATTACTCCTTATAAAAAACCCACCTGACGGTGGGTTTCATAGTTAGTTTGGGACCGGACTTCTCCATTGAAAAATAAGAGGTTTTTTGAATTTTTCTAGCAAAAATGGATCAACAAAATCAGCCATATAATTCGTATTTAGAAAACGATCTACATTCCTCACATGCTCACCGATTCCTGCACATCAACGCCAAGTTTTGATGCAGGCGTTGCCATTCTGGAAAGTCTCTACAAAACACAATTGTACCGCTCTCAAAGAGCGGAACTAGCATCTTTGGTACTTTTCCAATGTTAACTTTTTTCATGGTATCCTGCGTAAAACTAAGGAGGTTGGTGTGTTTGGTATATTAACGAGAAGCAAGATAAAAAAATTAAGGGCAGAACTCGCCGAAACACAAAAACTGGCTTCACATTTTTACAAAATGAAATACGACGCTGAAGAGCGTGCATTCGTTGAGTTATGCGATTTATCTATTCGTATGGGAGTAGAGCCAGATGTAGCGGCAAAAACTCAACAAGGCATTGATATACTTGCAGATGTTGTTTTAAACAGGCAATATGCGTTTTATCTAAACGAGAAGGCCATTCAGATTTACTCGCAAATCTTCCTCCTGGAAAAAAGAAGAGGAACTCACGATCGAGAAGAGTGGTTAAATGAAGTTGTTAAAAAATCTGGCTGGGAAGTTGTTTCATCAGAACTACCTCTTATTTGTGCTGATTTAATCGAAGAGGCAAAAGAGCGCCTATCCGATGGCTAGACGAATCCATCCGTGGATTACTAATTACTCCTGTGCCATTCCGCTTAGCGATGCCACAATTCCAGCTCTTGCTAAACGCTGGAACTCTTCGTTTCCTAGTGCCTCGCGTATTGCTTTTACGGCGGCCTTATTTGCCATAAATCTGCGTTCCGCCGCCGCTAATGCACCATCACTTGCCCCAACCTTAACTGCCTTTGTTGCCTCTTGAACAGCCTTTTCAATAGCGTAACGACCACTGCGGGATGCAGCTAACTTTTCTATCGTCCCTTTAGCTATAGATCCAGAAACAGCCCCTACAACACCGCCAACAATCCCTCCACCAGTAGTACCAACAATAGCCCCTGATGTTGAATTGCCTATTGCATTGAGAACTGTCATGACAGCTTTTGGCAGTCCTTGCTCAAGAGAGTTAATTGCCGGTATAGAGCGCCCCGTATGCTCTACATATCGCAGTGGTCTGGTTGCTGCTCTGGCAAGGTCGCTGTATGCCCTAGCAATCCTACCCATTTCTGGCGAGTGCCTACTAATGGCAGTAATGTTCTGCGGCGTAAGGATCGACGCTATATGGAATACGCCAGCAGACTCTGATTTACCGCCACGCACCCCTTGCGATACCGCATCTTGTAATATTGATGCAATTGCAGGAGATCGCTCAGACTCTGGCAGCGCGCCAATAATCTGATGAAACTTTCCTGTCCCACTTTTTGATGAATTTTGCAAGGCTTTAATACCATCAGTGACTAACTGATCAGTTGCAAGGTTTCTAAACGCTGCTTCAGCCTGTTCTTGTGCTGTAAATCTTGCTTTTGACAGATCATTAGCTTTTTGCCAGTCATCAAGAAAACCGCCATTTTGAGCCATTATGCGCATATCTTCCGTTGCTGCATCACGAAGCTCCGCCATGCGCCTTGCCGTATTTGCCTCACCAGACCTTATATACTTCTGCTCAGCGTCAGAAAGTTTGCTTCGCCATGCCTTCATGGCATCAAACGTGATTCCTTTTTTACCAGTTTTAGCATAAGCAGATGCAAATTGTTTCATCTCAGGAGTTAGCGGCATACCAGCCAAAATATCACCCTGAATTGTAGCGTTCAGGTTTGACATTCTGGCCTTTGCGTCAGGCATCGTGGAGCGGACGCTATCCCATGCTTCCTTTTCTGAGTTCTTCATTTTATCAATACTTGCTAAAACCCTTTGTTTTATGGCTGCACTTTTTTCTGATGCAGATCCAGCCTCAGCACCAAGTTCATCAAGTGCTGAGTGGAATTTCGACTGTATTTCACTAAACGCCCTAGTATGTGCATCCTGAACAATTCCTGGTTCGGATGCCAATATCCCTTCGGCTTGTGCAATTCCACGACTTCCAGATCGCATTCCTGGTGTTAATGCGTTTATATCAATTCCAGCAGACTCAGCAGCTTTTGCTACATCTTCGGACACATTAGCGGCCTGACTGGCAATTGACTGACGCCCAGCACCTGACTTTGCCATCCTGGAAACATCATTAGCAGAATTCAGTGCTGCACCACCAAGAGCCTGTGAAACTCTTGGCGCAATAACGCGCCCGACACCTGAAAGAACGCCTTGAGCACCAATATTGATACCACCGTTAATGGCAGCATTTTGTGCAAAGTCGCCCTCCTGATTTGCAGCATCAGCAAGAGAACCGGCAATCATGTTTCCTGCGGAACCGATGTCTCCTGCGAGCTTTGCTGGCGTTCCAGCAGCTTTTGCTGCTGTGCCAATTGGCAGGAGATACCCACCAATTGTTTCACCGGCTTGCGCGTAAGGGTCTGTCGGTCGATCGACTGGACGATAGACATCATCCAAAACCTTGGGGCCACCAAGCCCCTGGCTGATTGCATTAATCAGACTTGCGCCACCCTGCAATACGTCAAATGGTATGTTTACCAGACCACGACCAGCCTGTTCAGCAATTTGCCCTGCACTTTGACCACCTGTGAGCCAATCACCAGCTTGTTGCATCAATGATGGTTCTTCTTTCTGCTGCTGAGGCGGAGGGTATGCTGCATAAAACTGATCTCTTGCTTCAGCCCATTTGTCACCAGCCTTAGGGGCAACAACCTCATCAAAATATTGCGCTTGAGCCTGTGCTTTCTGTTCTTCAGTTAACGCCTGATACTGTGGAGAAGCGATAACATCTTTCCATGCTTTAGCCATTAATCACCCCATAAAGACGAGAAACCGGACTTATTGCTGTCGCTTCCTGATTTTCGCTCACTAACATATGTGTCATAACCTGATGAACTATATCCCATTGATTCAGCCTCCCTTGCTGCAACCTTTTGAAATACAGAATATTGCGATCGGATTTCAGATAACTGTTTTCTGACGACCTCTTCAGGCTGTGTTATATCGAGTTTCGCGATCAGGTTTTCCAGTTTTTGGCCTTCAGCATTGGAGAGGCTACCCATACCTCGCATAGTCTGCACGTTCTGGACAAACGCACCCGACTTTAATTCTTCTATCGCATTACGGTTTGCAAGCCCTTCAGCACTTGTGAAGCCATCTATATTTCTTCCTTCGAAGCGACCGATACCTTCAAGCTCCTTCTTACCAAGCAAAGAATCAATTTTCTCTATCCCTCGCTCACCAGTAATCAACGCATTGTTGTAATTATTGTTGCCATCAAGCCATCTCTTAGCCTGAGACATTCTGGCTGACGTTGCAGCTTTACCGGTTAGCGGATCAATTCCCGTCGCTGCTATCTGTGAGTTAAGAGACAAAACATCCATATCCTGAAGTTGTCCTGCTCTTTCAAGGGCCGCCTGTGACTGCTTAAACACATACTTGTCGTGATTCAGTCTTGCCATTTGAGCCTTATAGGAAAGATCCTGCCCCCTAATAGCCCTCGCATTCGTCATGTCATTATTGCGAATGGTTTCGTTAATTCTTTGCTGCTCCTGCTGGCGACCAACCATCTTATCCTGAACAGCAAACGCCTTTTCTGGTCCAAGCGCACCGAGAGACATAGTAGTCAGCATGTGTGATAGCTGCTCTGGATTCTGAATACCTGTCTGAATCATCCAGTCAGCATTCGCGCCAACGCGATTTAACCTATCCTTGTTGTCAGTAATGAATTTACTGTAGGCTTCCGGCCCCTGAGAAAGAGCGACGTTAGCCCTCATGGCTAAATCGCCCATATCGTTGCGTTGCTGCTCATTAAGACCGGAAAATGCCTGTTGTGCCTGTGCAACAAACGCTGGATTTTCCTGGGCAAACTTAAATAGTCCCGATGGATCACCAGAAGCCCATGCATCAGCGTGAACCTTATTGAACGCATTAATCGCTTTCTGTTGCTGTTCCTGCTTATAAATATCAGCAACTCCAGCCAGACCACGTAACGCGGTCAGACCAACGTTATTTGCACCTGAGCGAGCCAACTCATTGTTTTCGCGGATCAGACCAAGCGTTGCGTTAATGTCGCTTGCTTTTGGCGCATTCTCATTTTGCGCACCAATGCCAGCCAGAAAACCACCAGAATTAATACCCTGTTGCCACGTAGCCATTGATTACCCCTTAAAACAACGAGCCAAGCAGACCAAGACCAGCACCGATACCAGCACCCCACGGAGTTGATAGCTCGAGAGCACTGGCTATGCCACCACCCAAAAGCGCACCGGATGCAGCACCACTAACCCCCTGCTGCAATGCTGACGGTCGGTTGGCGTTTGCCGCAGCCAGCGCCGCGCTTTGCTGCGAAATCTGACTCATGTTGTTGGCATATGTCTGCCCGGCGTTTGCCTGACCTTGCAGTGCGCCAAGACCTATGTTTGCCAGATTCTGGTAGTTGTTCATCTGACCAGACAGCCACTGCTGACCAAGCGTTGGTGCGATTGTTGCTAACTGATTACCGGTTGCAGTGGAACCCAATCCACCTGTTGCTTCCGCTGCCGCCAGACTCTGATAGCGAGCCTGACCAGCAAGATCTTTGTACTGCTGAGAGTTGTAATACTGGTTTAGCGCCTGACCTTGCCCCTCCAGAGACGATAAGTTCTCGAGGCTGCCGACATACTTATCAGCCAGAGGAGTAAACGGCTTCAGGTTATTCATGATGGTGTTGAACTGCTGATTTTGCAGGTCTGCGGCATACTTCTGAGCTTCTGCTGCATACTTTGCGCTTTTATCAGAGCTGCCACCTTTCCCACCTTTTTCAGGGCAATAAGGTTCCTCGCCGCGCAGTTTTCTGCCCAGCTTAAATGCATATAACATGGCTATCTCCCGTGATTCAGGAAGTCGATTAGTTCTTCGCGTGTGGCGCTGTAAAATGTCACGTCATCCACGCCTTTGAAGTATTTCTTGATGGTTCCTACTCGCTTAAGGCCAATCATTGCGCAGTACATCTGACCGTGGCGGAATTTGCGTGCGGCGAACGATGTGACGCACTGAACGGTGGTGTTAGTCAGAATGTATCGCCAGAACGCCAGCCCTATTTCCTTGCTGAAGCCGCGAATCTCTGGCAGGTACATGGCGTGGCAATCGAATGTAAGCGGCTGAATCTCCTGATAGTAAACAATGCCGCCAAACTGACCGTGCACGTTCACCTCAAAGTAACGGCAATCAGGTTTGTAGTCGTATCCATCACCGTTGTTGCTCCCGGCGATGATGTCAGGGTGATTTCCTACTGCTTCGATCAGGTCGATGTTTCGCGTTGGTTTGAATGTAATCATCAGTCAATCAGCCCATGTAATCTAAGTGCTGTTTCAAGCGCCAGAATACGCTGCCGCGCCTGCTCCAAACCTGTAGCGATAGCTGCGACTTCGGATTGTGTGTACGTAGTGCCGACCGTGTATGACTGGTTAGCGTTGAATGAGCCAAGAAGTGGTGTGCCTGTGGCCGCTGTCCATCCGGTCTGCCTTGCTCCAACGACCTGAATTCCATCAACTGAATATGATGTTTTTACATCCAGCGGTGACGCAAGAGACTGCGATTCTGTTACGGTTTTCGATACGTAATCACTCTTAATGTCAGATATATCGCTTTCTACGCCATCCAGTCTTTGGTCAACAGTGACCAGATGCGCCTGAATATCGATAACCTCATCCAGCAAGTAATCAACATCGCTACGCAGTACAACTATCTTCCCTTCGGCGGTTGTTAACCTGACCTCAAGGAGATTTATCGCTTTTGTGTTTGCGGTGATTCTTGCATCGTGGTCAGCCAGTTCGACATCCTGTTCATCGTTTTTCACCTGAGCATCGTAAGCGCCCTGACCAGCCTGATTTGCTTTCCCGGCAATTGCGCCGACATCAGCCCCCTGATTAATGACATACAGCAGGTAAGACTGGCTGAATATATTGCGTGGAAGGATTGATGTATCGAGCCGCGTCGCCTGCACAATAACAGGGGTGTTGAGATTCGAATCAGCCATTACTCGATCCTTATCTGGCAGCCAGACAGAGTGACAGGTGACTTCGTGATAACGCGCAATTTGAAGCCAATGTTTTTCCTGATGCGCCCTACTTTCTTCCACAAAACGCGTTTGTCGTAAACGAACGGTTCATTCTGCTCAATCATCTGCTCACGCCCGTAATTGATGCCGTCAGTGGTTGCAGAGAGGAACAGGCGGTCGGCGTACTGAGCTACGCCAGTGGATGATTCCACCTCCAGATCGAAGCATCTGGCGTTATCCGCTTTGAACAGTGGAGTAAACAGCAGGTGTTCCTGTTGCTTGTCGTACTGGCTGCTGATATCGAACTGCAATTTCCCGGTCACGGACTCCAGCTTATCGCCGCACGTTATCTGATTGCCTTCATAAATGAAGTCGATAGCGCGGTACACATCGTCATACAGGCCTGTTTTCAACACACACCATTGCGGACCATTGGCGCTTGAAGATGCGTCGTACACGAGGACGTGGCGCGGAAGGTGGATAATCAGCAGTTCATGCGCATCAAATCGCAGCGATTCCATCACACCATCAGCCAGTTCATCAGCAGTGTAGGAGCGAAGAATTTTCTCAATGCTCGCGCTGGCGATTGGTGATACCTGACCTGATCCGATGATGTATACAGACGGCGCACCCGTTGCCGGATTGCTGATAAACGCATACGAATCAGCGAATGGCGTTTTGCAGTAAGTTCCGGCAATGCCTTTCTGCACCATCAGCGATGGTTGTGCGACATACAAAGCGGCACCAACGGTGGTTGCACCAGTCAGGGAGAAATATTCAATAGTCGATGAACCAAAGCAGACGATGAAGTCTCGCCATGTTCCGATGCCGAGGATACCGTCCGGCTGCGATTCTGCGCGATATTGTGCGCTGTAACGGTCAGGATGCGATTCGTCTTCTGGGTCAGTGATAAACCATGAATCAGTGCCGTCTTTTGACCACGCATAACGCCCACGTAAACGCGTAATGTCGCGAACAGAACCTAACTCATACTGCATAAACCCGCTGTCTGCAGGCCAGTTTGAGACGGTTTTAACCGTGCCATCATAGCGGTATTCGACCAGTTGCCCGTTAACGCCTACCGCCTGTGATGTTCGACCATGCGCCATTGATACGCGACCACTTCCGGCAACATCACCGACCTCACTTTCGCCCTTATACAGTTTGCCACCACACACGCGATAAACAGCATTCTGTGCCATGTTGTACTCGACGCCTCGCGATACGCCGTTCACATCAGAACGTTTGGCAATGCCCGGGAATGAGCGAAGATATCCGCTGCTGTTCAGGATTTCTTTGGGTGTAGCCAACATATTCACTGGCAGATAGTCGATATAGTCGGCGTTTCTAAAGTCTTTGCCGACACCTTTCATAAGCGGAAGTTGCTGAATAGGCATTTATTCACCTATGCGTTTGGGATATCGCCATCAATCAGAGGGAGATCGCCTGGATAATATCGGTCAGATGTGAACACGTCATATTTATTACCCTGCCCTACAGGAAAATCTCCACGTCGTCGCATTGAAGGAACAACCAGAGTGTCGGTCATCAAGGCATCATATGAGCGTTGGGCGTTACTGAGAACTTGCGGAGTTGGTTCAAGGCTGTAATCAGATAGCATTCTCAGCAATAACTGATAGCCTACTGCGTGTTTGTATTTTCTTGGAAGACCTGACTCATCATCTGGTAATGGCTGCTCATCTCCAGTTGCGAAAGCGTAACCAATGTCGCCGGGGTTAATCATCCACTCGGACATCATATCTTCCAGATCATTTACACCATCTTCAATTGATTGCGGCTCAACATCAGTAAGCGATGCATTAGAAGCAATAGCAAACTTACGAAGCGCAAAAAGGACGATCTCACCCTTTGTCAGTACTGTTGCCATTGTCCGCCGCCTTACGACCTCGCTTACTGGTCGGTTTCAATTCATCAACTGAGGCAACAAAGCCCAACCTTTCGAAAAACTGGAAGTCTTTTTCTGCGATAACGGCCTGTACATGCCCGGATTCGTTATCTGCGGCAAGGAATACACTCATCCGATCCATATTGTTTCCTTAAAACATAAAAGGGGCGTAAGCCCCTTGTTATTACGGATTACCGAAGAACTGACCGCCCATGTGTGGGTTAAAGCACACATATGCAGGCAGTAAGTCGAAGCGCATTTTTTGCACGTTGGCATCGCCATCTGCGTATTTATGTACGCGGATGGAGAAACCTTCATATGTTGCAACAGCAGAATCAATACTGTGCAGTTTCTGCAGTGGGATAGATCCAAGTCCACAGAAGAACTTGTTATAGAACAGGTTTGGCTTCATTGTCTGGCTAGCAGTGCCTACTACAGATACGGCATCGCCTGCCTCTACCTGACGACTTACAGAGTTGTACTGCGGGTTTGTAGTGTCATAAATCGGAACACCAGAAAGCGTAACCGTCACATCGCCACTGCTGTCTGAATTAGCATCAGCAGTAACCGTTGCAGTGAAGCTAATTGGTGTGGCTCCGTTATACAACGCCTGTTTGGTCTGCTGTTGCAGCCAGTAGGTATTGGTGAATTTGACCTGATCACCAGCTTTCAGAAAACCTGTAACGCTGGCTGTCGCTCCGGTCAATGTTACAGTGAACTGGTATGAGTCTTTAACTGCGTTATAGGTAACAGTTGGCTGTGTTTTGACTGTCAGTGTTCCGCCAAATGCCCCCTGCGTACGAGAGGCAAGCCCATTAGACATCAGTGCGCGAATGCCGCCAAAATTGGTTGGGATCTGTGCGTTCTCCCATGCAGTACGAACCAATTGATCTGAAGCATGCAAACCAGTCTGCGCATCAGCAAGTCGCTGTGCAGACCATGGATCCATTACAGCATAGTTTTCACCTTCATTAACGCCGAGGTCTTTCAGGAAAGATGCCGTCTGCGCAACATCAGACCATTTGGTGATTGGAGTATTGGGGCTACCAAGTGACAACGCACCGTTATTCATCATGAAGTGAGCAAGCTCTGTTTCAAGGTCGGTAACGATTCGCTGGCGAACCGGCGCGAGAATTTCTTCCAGCTGGTTAAGCTTGATCGCTTCCTCCAGTTGCTGATATTCAACAGCAACAGTGATGTAGTTACCTACACGCCCCGTAGCTTTACCTGAGATCAGGTTGTTTTTATTTTGCCCTGAAATATCACCAGTGGGAGTACGGAGGGATGAGAATTGATGCGGACGTTTAAAGCTAACGCTATCGCCAGTGCTGGAGTTGATTTCACCTGCCAGCAACTGACGGTCTACGGTTTTCGCCAGAACTAAATCTGACATAAAACCCGGAAGGAATTTTTTCAGAACGATTTGACTGACGTTACTGTCGAGATTGTTAGGCATTTATCTTTTCCTTATTCGATTTTTGCGCCGGGGCATAATTTGTTGAATTCGTCTTGTTTCGCATCAGCACCGCCACCACGTACTTCCGGCTCTGGCTTGATGGCTTTCTTTGGTTTTGGAACAAGGCTTACCTGTTTGCTAATCTGCCCCAAGAGGAATGCTGCGCGAATTGGATCTGTCTCAGCGGCTACACGCTGGCGTAATTGCTGGCTCTTACCTAAGCCATAGGCGAGTAGTTCAGAGCCTTCGTCTGCACAGTGAATGATGATTTTCTGCTGAATTGGTGGTAGCTCACTAAGAACAATGGCTTCCATTTCCTGATAATCTTTCACAGGAAGTTTGGCTGCCCGTTGTTTATGCGCTTCTACCCTTTGCTGGAAACGCTGCTGGTATTCCTGTTGCTGACGTAGTTTTTGTTGCTGCTGCTGTTCGACACGGCCTTTTTTCTCATGCCAATCAGTCAATGCCTGTTCAAACGCCTGTTCGTCATAATCACACGACTCAAGAGTCGGTTTTGGTGGAATAGCGTCTGGTTGTGGTTGCTGATGTTCCGCATGCTTGGCTAATGCTTCCTCAAGCTGGCGTCGCAACTCACGGTTTTCTTTCTGTGTTTCTTTGAAGCCTTTGCGAAGATCTTTCACCCATTGCGGTGCAGGTTGCCCGTCAATGTGATCATTATCGTCAGCGTTAAGCTGAATTTCTTCATCACCAATACGCAAGGCGTAATCTTCTGGTGTCTCTTCGGTTTTTTCAGGATCAGTTGCCATCTCTTTTCCGTTGTCATCCTGGCTTTCATTCTCAGGCTGTGACTCTGTTTGGATGATGGTTTCTTCTGCATTTTCCTGTGTTTCAGACAGGTCAATAACCTGACCGTCGATGATCAGTTCGTTTTCCATTGATTACTCCTGGTTAACTCGGCATTAAGTCTGCCGGTGACTGTGGTGGTGACTGGAATTGCTGTTGTTGTGACTCGGCGACATCTTTCAGAAGGCGTATTGCCTCCATCACTGCTTTGTCATCGATGTTTCTGGCTTGAGCCAGTTTATAGACAGTGTTTGCCTGACTCTCCATCGCATCCTGCTGGGCAGTAAATGCTTTGATTTGAGTTTGAGCAGTTTCGTTAGTTGCTTTTTGCGCTTCTGCCTGCGCTGCTACCATTTGCGCCTGAGCGAGAACCATTTCAGGATTTGGCTGGCTTTGTGCTGCCATTTGCGCCTGTTGAACAATCTGCTGCTCTTTCTCATTGCGTGGTTTTGCAATACCAGATATCAGCAGTTGGTTTCGGTTGTACTCTTTGAAGTCATCAAGGCCTTCGCCATCGATATTGTCCAGAATAATACCCTGAATTGCCGGGCGCATTGGGTCTGTTGGAAGCATAGAGCTAAGGACATTTGTCAGTACAGAAACCGTTGCATCACGTCGTGCTGTGTAGCTTGGTCCAACATCAACCGTCACATCGTATCGACCGACAGAAAGGTCATTTAACGCAACAACAGCCCCTGTTTGCCTGTCAACAACCTGTGCGCTCAGGACAGCGATATCATCACTTCCATCTTCGTTAACGATGCGCACTTCACGTTCTGAACCGTACACTTCACGCGCCATTGACAGCCATACTTCACCAGCGCGTTTAAGACTTTTCGCCATATTATCCAGATAGATAAACGAAGCCATATCTGCTCTGTTCATCAAGTTGTTAACCGTTTCCTGAGCAATATTACTTGGCATCTGCTGCATGGCCTGACTGCCGCCTGTAACCTCCTGAATATCAGCACTGGTTTGCTGTAGTAATGCAGCCAATGCCTGATTCATAACCGCAGGCTGTGTATATCCTGCCGGGGTAGCTCCAGCGATAATGTTGCCAGATTTATCTCTCACTTCGCGCAACGGCAAGAACGCTGGGCGTTTCTTGTTGCGAGCCTCCCAGTGCTTCTCAAGTCCACGAATTTGCTCCATGCCAACTATAGGGATCTGACCGGGGTCTTGCGCTGCAGTATCAGCCAGCATTGAAACCTGAAGGTTGTACAAACGCTGTGGATCCATTGCTTTTGCAATGTGCCCTTCGACACGCTCAATGTCATCAATGAACCAGCGTTTTCCATAAACCGGGATGAGGGGGATATGCTCACCAGGAATACGTCGAGGTTTCTCAAGGAAACCATCACCATCCACTACGGATACATACACACGACGGCGCTTCACTGAGCGCCTTGCCACTTCCTGAAATCCAGCTATTGCCAGTTCATCTTCAATATCTTCAACCTGATCACTGTCGTATGTTGCAATCTCTCCAGTGATTGGATGTCGATAACTGATGACGTCAACAGACTCTTTACGAACTTCGTAATACTTCGCTATGTAAATAACATCTGCACCAAACCAGTTATATTCCCAACTGGTCATAGACGTTACATCCAGAGAAGTAGGAGGTTTCTTTCCGTATTCAGCCTCATATTTTTCAGGTGACAACGAATACATACAGAACGCCCACAACGCGTCAGATTTGTCGTACTTCTTAGCGTCAGGGTCAAACCACACAGAGCGCGACGGGTCGTATATTGGTTCAATAGCAATACGCTGACGATCGTCCATGGGGTCGTATTCATTGACCAGCATCGACGTCAAACGGAAGCAACCGAAACCACCAGTAGCAGCGTCGTCAAATGCATTATCGCAAGCCTCACCGCCATCAGTTTCTTCGTAGTCAGCACGGAACAGACCATTTAATTTATTGGCTAACTCTTCGCTTGCCTCTCTGTCACCAGGACGAAACTTAACGGTTATTCTGTTATTGCGGTATTCTGCAATGATGCGGTTAAGTTCAGTTGCTACCTTATTGATTTCAAACTTAGGATACTTCTCGAACTGCTCATCAAGCTTAGTTCCAGCCGCCGTTGCTCCTTCCCATTGACCTCCGGGGACACGAGCAAACCTCGTAGCTTCAATGCACTTTTCGCGCACTTCCTTCTGTGGAGAATAGGCGCGGTCAAACCTGAGCATGATCCGCTCATGTTTTTTCTCTAATGTCTCTGCCATGTTTACCAACCGGAGGATGAGGGAACGTATATTTCTGTTTCTTCGCGGACCAATGCCGGGCAATGCATACACATCATCAGCGCATCAGCCAGGTTAGGAGATGGAATACCGAGCTTCTGCTTCATTTCGACCTTAGTCATAAGCTCCAGCTTCCCGTTATTATTGAATTTGCGCTGAATCTGCGTCAGTTCTGCAAACAGCTTCTCCAGCATCTTCTCGCCTATCACTTCTTTGTCGAAACTCAGCATGTCGTCGGGGTCTGCATACTCACCGTGGACAACCGCCCGATATGTCAGATACAGCCTGTCAGCCAGCGCGTAATAGAATTGCGCTCGCTTATTGCGGAATACATCACCAATAGTGCGAACGTTGTCGCCCTGTACGACTTCATCAGCCCATGCTCCGGCCTGATAAGGCGCATCTTCATCGAATGGCGATTCGCTGCCCTTGAACATCGTGGCGGTAATTTTCTTGCCGGAGAATGCTTCCGTTGTCTGTCTGCGTAGCCCTGCACCGACACCATCGCCATCCCACAGGTAATGGTCAGCGCCGTCTTCAATCGCCAGCGAAGTAGCCCAGTCAGCACCCTCGTTGATGTCCATCAGCAGACCTTCGGCAATGCGCTTAACTACCGAACCGTGACGCGATGCATAACCTTTAGCATCCGGCCCTGTATCTGACGGGTCATGCGCAGAGACAACAGCACCTTTCGCTTTCCATCCGAGTTTCTTGTGCGCATCGGTTGCGGCTTCAAGCCATTCACGTTTGATGATTGCCATATCACTTGCGCTTACTGGCTCACCAAGCCAGATGTGACGATACAGTGTCGGGTTTCTGCGTTTACACTCTTCCATCTCCAGACGGAGAACTTCAGGAAAGTGCGGATTGTCGGTGTAGTTCGCCGTCAGCAGACAAATATCATCAGGAGGATTTACGACGAATCGCTGATAGGTATCGTCGAGGATGTTCTTCGGGTTAAAGCTCACCCATATTTCAGAGAACGGCTTACGGATGGTTGGTATCAGGATATCCCATGATTCCTTCGTTACCGCCTCCGCTTCTTCCACCCAGCAGATATCAATACCTTCGAGCGATTTAATCTTCGTCGGGTTGTTTTTTATTCCGTAGAACATGAATTCAGCATTCGTTCCGAGATGACGAATCATTGAACGCTGAATTTCAAACTCAGCCGAATACCCTTCACGCTCGATGGTATCTTCAAGCAACCGGATTACCGAATCGCTGATACTGTTTTGCAGTTCACGAGCACAGAGAATACGCACTGGCTGCCGACGCGCCGCTTCAACAAGCAGTCTCGCAATTGCCCATGATTTACCGCTACCTCGACCGCCTTTGGCGACTTTGTAGCGATGCGCCTCAATGAACGGTTCAAAGATAGGATTAATCGAGGTCATTTTCCGAATAGAGTGCTCATCGGTGATGTTTCAATCTGAATTGCGCCGCCGTCTTTGCCTGTTAGCTCGTGATCAACCTTGTCGCGCCATTTATCCTTCTGTCGGTTCTTAAGCCAGAAAATGGCAGCGGTTGTATCAGGCGGGTAATACTTCTCAAGCGGAGTTTCGACAATTCTGTTTTCAATAACACGAATATCGATATCTGGAGCCACGAAGCCCATAGCGCGTTGATAAAGACGATCACTAACTTCTGCATCAGCGACGGCCTTACCCTTTTTTATGGACTCCGAAAACTCAGGATAATCAAGCTTCCACTTGTTAATAGTTGACTCACTGACTTCAAAGAAATCAGCAAGTTCTGCATCGGTGTAGCCCAGCAAGCACAGTTTGCGTGCCTGTTCGGCATACGCCTCTTGATACTTTGTTGGGCGTGCCATGTTTATGCTCCGGTAGTGAACAGGTCTAACGCTTCCTTCGATTTACGCACCGCTTCGATAGTGCGGGTCGTGATATCTGAATTAGCGCCACCTGACTGGAAGTGAATTTTGAATAGCTCAAGCTTCAGCTCGTCAGTGCCAATGAATTGAAATGCTTCTTCTGCGGCTGCGTTCTGGTTCATGACCAGTTTGTAAATCTCTAACTGGAATTTCTGTTCTTCAGTCATGGGAATAATCTCTGCCATTGTTGGCTCCGTTTATCCGTTAAAAGGGATATCAGTTAAGTTATCCCGTGTAGGGTATAAGCCATTGTCGAGACCACTCATTGAATGGTCTCTGCAATAACCGATGTCTTTCCATCAGTCCGCCACCACAAAGAATCTTTTTTGCCATAAGGCAGGAGGTTCATCTTTCAGTGGCTGCCAGTGTTATTTTCCCACTTTCTGGCTTGGGTTGTTTCGCTGTACTGCCGTAACTGGTTACCCAGAATAAATTCCGGTTTCATTATCAAGCCCACCCGTAGATGGGCTTTGTAATGAACTGGCTCTTATCTCAACGCAGCCCCTTACCGCGCGCCAGATGCTCAACTTCAAGCATCAGCAATGAGATGTTTAATCTGGATTCACTCCAGAAGTGATCACCACCCTGTCTACAGAGCCAGATGTGAAGGATGATGAGTAAAATTATCGCTATCATCGAAGGCATTGCGTCCTGATGTATTCCTGCAAGTAGTTAACCTGCGCGGTTATCCTGTCGATTCCACTTCGGAGACGGTAATAATTGAGTTCAGCATCTGCTGTAAGTCCTGGGCTTTCTCCATCGCCCATGCTGCTGGCTCCGGTCGTTGACTTTGCACAGGTGGCGGCGACTTGCAGGCGCTTACGACCAGCAGAAACATCAGCACGGAGACTTTCGATAGTCGCGTTAGCATCAGCAAGTTCCTTTGTATATCTTGCGTCGAGTTCTGCTACATCACGTTGACGCTTCTGCATATCAGCGATGATGGATGTGGCTTTATCGCGCTGTTCTTTGTAGGCGATGGCGTTATCACGGTAATGATTAACAGCCCATGACAGGCAGACGATGATGCAGATAACCAGAGCAGAGATAATCGCGGTGACTCTGCTCATACCTCAATCTCTCTGACCGTTCCGCCAGCTTCTTTGAATTTTGCAATCAGGCTGTCAACCTTATGCTCGAACTGACCGTAACCAGCCCCCGGCAGTGAAGCCCAGATATTGCTGCAACGGTCGATTGCCTGACGGATATCACCGCGATCAATCATCGGTAAAGCGCCACGTTCCTTAATCTGTTGCAGTGCCACAGCGTCCTGGCTTTTCGGAGAGAAGTCTTTCAGGCCAAGCTGCTTACGATAGGCATCCCACCAACGGGAAAGAAGCTGGTAACGTCCGGCTGCTGTTGATTTGAGTTTGGGGTTTAGCGTGACAAGTTTGCGAGGGTGATCGGAGTAATCAGTGAATAGCTCTCCGCCAACAATGACGTCATAACCATGATTTCTGGTTTTCTGACGTCCGTTATCAGTTCCCTCCGACCACGCCAGCATATCGAGGAACGCCTTACGTTGATTATTGATTTCCACCATCTTCTACTCCGGCTTTTTTAGCAGCGAAGCGTTTGATAAGCGAACCAATCGAGTCAGTGCCGATATAGCCGATGAACACGCTCGTTATATAAGCGAGATTGCTACTTAGTCCGGCGAAGTCGAGAAGGTCACGAATGAACCAGGCGATAATGGCGCACATCGTTGCGTCGATTACTGTTTTTGTAAACGCACCGCCATTATATCTGCCGCGAAGGTACGCCATTGCAAACGCAAGGATTGCCCCGATGCCTTGTTCCTTTGCCGCGAGAATGGCGGCTAACAGGTCATGTTTTTCTGGCATCTTCATGTCTTACCCCCAATAAGGGGATTTGCTCTATTTAATTAGGAATAAGGTCGATTACTGATAGAACAAATCCAGGCTACTGTGTTTAGTAATCAGATTTGTTCGTGACCGATATGCACGGGCAAAACGGCAGGAGGTTGTTAGCGCGACCTCCTGCCACCCGCTTTCACGAAGGTCATGTGTAGAAGGCCGCAGCGTAACTATCACTGATGAATTCAGGATAGCCAGTGGCTACGGCTCAGTTTGGATTGTGGCGACCGGTGCTGATCTCCGGTTTGCTGCAACTGCCTACAGCGGGCTACGTGGCCACACCGAATCCAGCGAAAGATTCTTGCCCTTACACATCAGCCTGTGCATTCACCACAACGATAAGAGCACTGCGCGGCACCTTTCACCAATTCCGCGAGGTCTGAGGGTTCAATGCTCTTGCCTGTTGTGCAAACAAAAAAAGCCACCGTTGCAACTTAAGAGTCACTAACGGCAGCTTATGCGAATAGTGTTGCTCATTTGCTCAATGATGTCAACACGTTCTACGCTACATGTTTAATTTTCTCTACACGTTTCCGGTTTTTAAACGCACTATCCAGAACCGGGTAAATCATAAACAACGAGGCATTGAGGATTTCGTCAACTTCCCGACGACAGGTTGCGAGCGATGGTTTTTGAATGCGCCCGCCGCCCCGGCATAACATCTTGCGAGGTCTTGCGACGCGATGATAGTAAGATGCAATGGCGTGCTTGGAAGAGCCGTGGGCGTAGTAGCTGAGGAGGATGCCAAAGGCTTTCTTGTCAATGTACATGACGGAATCGACGACCTGAGAAATCAACATTCCATCATCATCATTACACATTGGCCTTGTCATAACTCTTCCCGGCTCTACGCTCTCCATGAATTTCGCTATTACGCTGCTCATGCGCTTTTCCAGGCGGCCTGAATAAACCCATGCGCCCCACAGTTCAAGCCAGCCATTCAGCCAATCGTGCTGTTCTTTGGTGAGGTTTAGTTCTCTTATGCTCATCGCCTTCCCTTTTTTCCTGGCGTTACCATCAGGACGCCGTTAACTATTACATGACGCTCGCCTTTGCTGTCTCGGTTGTACTTGAGCACTGTTCCTCTTGCGCAGGAAAGCATCCTCGCCACTTCGGTCTGATTGCCTCGTGTCTGGATAAGAAGCTCTAGTATCGTTTGAATTGTGGCGTTCATACGTTCTCCAGTTCGGTGATTTTTATTCCAAGCCTTCCGCCTGGTACTTTCACGCCACGAATTACGCGAATGTCATCGAATTGCTCGTCGTCTTCCGCAAATCCGGCGTGGATAAGGGAGTCGAGTAAACCTTTAAGAATGTTGTCGAGGTCGCGGCGGCGGGAGTCTGGAACGTCTGCGATGACTTTGATTCGTAGTCGTGATTTGGTGAAAATGTCTAACTTGAGTTGGCGGATGATTTGCTGAACGTCTTTTCGGTATTTCTGGCCTTTATCGCTGATGTAGTATTGGCTTCCCCGTCTTCGCCAGTAGGTGTTCACCGACGGCGGGTATGGAAGCACAAACTGATATTCGTTCATGACTTAATCTTCCCCTCCTTCAGCAGTATCGCCTGCGTCCTGATCACGCCTTCGAGGTGGTAAAGTCTGGCGTCTTTGTTGTCGAGATTATAGGTGCGTCGGTCGATTTCATCGTGACACGCGCTACAAGCCCATGCGCCGATCAGGTCGTCAGGCTTCATTCCCGTTCCGCAAATTCCAGCCATCCGGTAATGTGCCAGAACTGTAGTTTCAGGATTGCCATTGCATACGCCGTAAATACGTACCTGGCATTCTCTGCCGCGTGCTTCTTTGCGTAGATTAGCCATTAAGCAGCCTCCCCTGTTACTTTCAGCATTCCGTTATCGAGCAGCTTTCTGGTCAGCCACTGTTGACCACGCCCGGTGATTTTTGTGGTGAACGATATCTGTATTCCGTGATTTGTGTTGACCGCTGTTTCTTTCACTGTGAAATAGCCGCGATCCATATATTCCTGCATTGGCACATTGCGCCGGGAACCTGAAGCAATAAGGATTTTGTGATCGCGCATCCACGCAAACAGTTTGTTTGGACCAATTCCAACAACCTTTGCAAAGTTTCCAATCAAAATTCCGCTGGCCTCGCCAACGCGATCGGCAAACTCAACTTTAGGTGCGGCAATTGCGAGCTGGTTTTCCAGTTGCATTTTCTTCTCAGCAAGATCAGCAGCAAGGCGCAACGCTTCCGGTAGCGTTTTGGGGATATTAACCGTAGTTTCTTCAAGCTCTCGCCAACGATCAACAAGACGAGCGGTGAATTCCGGCGACAACTGGGCTACAACGACAATACTGTCTCGCTTACCTTGTTCGCCCTCAAAAACGTAAGCCTCTACGCCACGAAGTAATCCTAAGTTATTGATTTTTTCGAAAACCACCATTGGGGGATTTCGGATCACACCTCGAGCCGCCAGTCGTTCAATAGATTGTTTCACCTTGTCATGACGACTTCCCACCAACTCAGCGATTTCAATGCTTGTCATTTTGATGGCATTGCCATTTATTAACTCATTCATCGTCTTCTTCCTCGTACATTGAGCTATTCGGATCGCTCATCAGTTCTGCGCAGCAGTGCTCACACACGTGAACTTCCAGCACATGCAGCTTCTGACCGCAGTTAGCGCACGTTAAAGCCCGCTCGACGCTTTCTTTCTGGTATTGAATGGATTGGGATGGACTAAGCATGGCTTTCACCATTAAAAAGTCGCTTGTAAGCATCAATATCTCGTTTTGCTTCACCAAGCTTTCGTCTTAATTCCATGTTTTCTGATTCAAGCTTTTCCATGTCTTGTTGGTATCGATCGCTGTGTTCTTTCCATGCTTTTCGATACGCCTTCATGTATGTCGTTTCGGCCTTTCTCTTTGCCTGACGAACAGCGTGATGGTTTTCTACAAACCACTCAGGGTCGTTAAATGCTGCTCTGGCGCATGTATACCAATAATTTGTTGCCTCCCTGTTTAGCCAATAAATACTGATAAATGGCAACCGGATAGACACCATTTTTCGTTGAGACTCTTTCTCGCCGAACATGTGCCCTTTTTTGATGCTAAGGCCAAATCCAGGTTGAATTAAAAGCATTGTCATTTCCTCGCACGATGTCTTAGCCACCGGATATCCCACAGGTGAGCCGTGTAGTTGAAGGTTTTTACGTCAGATTCTTTTGGGATTGGCTTGCGTTTATTTCTGGAGCGTTTCGTTGGAAGGTATTTGCAGTTTTCGCAGATGATATCGGTGAAACTTCGTCGCTGTCGCCTCATGCCGCCCTGTCTCCCCATCTCGCTTTCCACTCCAGAGCCAGTCGCGCTTCGTCTGACCACTTAACGCCACGTTCTGTACCGAATGCCTGTATAAGCTCTAATAGCTCCGCAAATTCGCCTACCCGCATCCTGCTGGTTGACTGGCCTATTACCACAAAGCCATTCCCGGCAAGGTTAGGAACAACATCCTGCTGCTTTAATGCTGCGGTAAACACACACTTCCAGCTTTCTGCATCCAGCCAGCGACCATGCCATTCAACCTGACGCGAGACGTCACCTAAGCAGGCCCATAGCTTTCTGTTTTGGTCTAAGCTGCGGTTGCGTTCCTGAATGGTTACTACGATTGGCTTGGTTGGGTCTGGAAGGATTTGCTGTACTGCGTGAATAGCGTTTTGCTGATGTGCTGGAGATCGAATTTCAAAGGTTAGCTTTTTCATGACTTCCCTCTCCCCCAAATAAAAAGGCCTGCGATTACCAGCAGGCCTGTTATTAGCTCAGTGATGTAGATGGTCATACGTCAGCCCCTTGCGCATATCGTCTGCCACGCGCAGCAGGTGCATTTGATGCTGTGCAAATCAGTCTGGCTTCATCCTGGTCACATGCAACAAAGTGTCCGTTGCAGAACCGCTGGTAAACCGTACCAAGTGAGCCAAAACGGTTTTTCGTCACGATGATTTCAGCAAATGGCGCGGCGCTACTGTTCTCGTCATATACCGCTTCCCGATAGAGCATGATGATTGAGTCTGCGTCCTGCTCAATGCTTCCTGAATCACGCAAATCTGCGTTTGTCGGGCGTTTGTTTGGTCGCTTCTCAACATCGCGCGAAAGCTGACTCAGGGAGATAACAGGCGTTTTCAGGTCTTTCGCCATCGCCTTAAGGCTTCCTGAGATGTGAGCAATTGCGAGGTCGTTGCGGTCTGCTTTCGGCTTCTCAATCAGGCCAAGATAATCCGCCATGATGAGTGACAGGTTTGGATTTTCCTGTTTGTGCCGTTCTGCGATTGAGCGTATTTCTTCGACCGATAACCGCGAGGCATCGACTACCCATACATCCAAATCTGCAAGCTGACTCATGCCGTTAGCAACACGCGCCCAGCCTTCGTCATCCATCGATGCAGGATTTCGCAGTACGCTAACCGACATCCTCCCGGCGTTGGCAATGCTTCGCTCTGCAATCTGCAATGCGCTCATTTCCATTGAGAAAATCAATACCCCGCGCCGGACGTCAGAACCAGGAATAACGCGGCTTGCAACGCCTTCGGCAATCTTCAGCGCCAGTTCCGTATTGTGCGTAACGATGTAATCCGTTGTCACATAGAGATGGCTAGGATGGCTTACCATGATGCAGAGACACTCTTCTGGCTCAACAACTTCAACCGATTTGATACCCACACCAAGGTCGCCAAGCCTGTTAATCCCGAGATTTTTGCGTAAACGTGGTGAGTGAATTTGCTCTATCAAAGATGATGGCAACTTCATGCTGACCATGTGTGCATCAAGTCCGTCATGCTTCTCTCCTTTGTACGTGTAAACTATTCCCGTCCTGCTGGATTCTTTGGCGGTTCCACCTAAAGATCTAACAAGCCTTACTAATCCTTTAGCTAATTTCTGACTGGATGAACTAAAGCGGATGCATCCGGACTTCTCAACCCAGCCATCTGTCTCGAGAAGGCCAGTTAAAACACCGGTACGTATTTCTTTGCTAGCACTAAAAATTTCTGCTGGGATTTCCTTCTCGGACGCACCTTTCCCGATCATCCCAATGCCACGTAGTTTGTCCAATAGTGGGTTCTTCTGGCCTTTTTGGTTGCTTATCAAATAATCATTCTCTCCTACCTTAACCAGTCGCAGTGGTGCAATTGCATCACTCATGCGGCTCAGGACATATTCTTCCGAGTTGGTGAATTTGATGCCTTTTATCAACGAACCGTCACCAAGTAGAGCCCCAATAACCCAACCATCAAGGGGAATATTTTTACCAAAGTCTCCGGTCAAGGATGGCACTCTTATTCTTCCCTGATAACGTGTTTTTTGTAGCATCCCAGCCAGCGCATCAGTATCAACAACGCGCTTACCAGTAAATCTTGATGATGAAATTTCCCATAAGTGGTTGTCGGCACATTTCACGCTACGTCCGTCTTCAAAGGTGACTAAATATGTGAATTTCTTCCCTTGCGGGAAGACGCCAATTACCTCCGAAGGAAGCCCGTCTATTGACGCGATGCGATCGCCAATTTTGACTTCTCCGTGAGTAGTCCAGGTGCCATCTGCAAGTAAAATCCCTTCGCTTAGCGCCATTGCTTTCCCCATACCAGGACGAGCAGCGATAATCACCAGGTCTTCCGCGTTCATCCCTCCGGTGATGGCGTCAAGTTCTTCGATTCCGGTCTTCAGGGTATCTGACTCTTCTCCGTTCCTCAGACGCCTGTCAAGCGTGTCAGTGTAGTCAGTTATGATTTCCCCTAACCGTACAGGTTTAACCTCGTCACGGGGCTTTCTGATGGCTGAAAGACGTTTTACCAGTTCATCCATCGCCTGACTCGATGCGTCGATGGTTCCGCTCTGAATTGGTTCACGCATTTCATCCATGATTTCCAGCACCAGACGGCGGTGATAGTTATCCGCGACCATTCCGGCATATCCCTTCAGGTTTGCGGCGCTCGGGCAGTTTTTGCTGGTCATCAGGATTGACGTGAAATGCTCCTCTCCGCACGCCTCGGCAACCATCAACGCGTCGATTAGGTTTCTGTTTCGCGCCTGCTTCCGGATAACTTCGAAGGCTTTCCGGTAGAGCGGAATTGAAAACGCTTCCGGCTCAAGCGTTGCCAGAACGTCACTGGCGGTTGGAGTTAATCCACCAATCAGCAGGCCACCGATAACGCTCGCTTCGATATCCTGTCTCATGCAATCCCCCTGTCTGCAAACTTCCCTTCCCGAACTCCCGTTAACGAGTCTTCCCTCAGCAGGTAATCAAAATCAGCCGTCCAGCCCGTGTCGTTGTCTCCGAAGTAAAACGGCTTGGCCTGATGCACAAACGCCCTGACATACGCTCTGAAACCGTCCACATTTGGCGTTTTCAGTTGCGGGATGATTTTCTTCAGGCGGCGTTTGCGTTTCTCGTTGACCGCAACAGCGTGTGGCAGTCTGTCACCGACTTCGGTGTTGTAGGCGTTCAGGAAGGATTCGTAGTCGATTCGTTCTGCCTTGCGACGTTCAGGTTTAACCTGCCCATCGCCTCCCCCATTGGGGGGTAGGGGGGTATTATTTATATTCTTGTTAATACCTTCTTGTTCATGATGTGCGGTTGTTTGTGCGGCTTCATGTGCGCTTTCATGTGTGGCATGTACGCTGAAAGCCGCGCCATTACTGGCTTCATCATGTGCGGCATCATGTGCGGTTGTTTGTGCGGCTTCATGTGCGGGTGAATTGTCCATTTTTTGAGCGTATTCATGGTAATTTGTGATGGTGATCACACGCCCTTTTTGCTTCTCTCCATCAATGGAAATCATCCCCTCTTTCACAAAAACCTGAAGCATCCGCTCAACCTGATCACGGCTTGCTGGCTTGCCATGCCTGTCGCATAACTGAAGACCTAAATCAGCTGCTGTCACAACCAGTTGACCGGGTTGCAGATGCCATTCATGACCTTTGAAATTCGCTTTGTATGGCTTTCTGGCGGCATTCAGGAGAAGGTTTTCCCACAGGGTGCGAAGATAAACATCTTTCGCCCATGACTGTTTCAGAATGCTCCGGTACAACGGAATGTAACCAGTTTTCTGGTTCTCCATCCTGTTGCTCCTGCGCTCGTGTGCGGCGCTGAAATCGTAGATTTTTGCTGTATTGCTCATAACTACCTGCCTTGACGAAAGACCTTAAGAACATCGTTAAACTGACTTACGGATATGTCTTCTTTGAGAAGCTTTTCCAGAAATGCGTTTGGAATGAACGTATATCCCTCCTCTTTTGGTAGAGACGGGAGCAACGCCCTCGCCTCAGCCTTCAGAAACTCAGTTCTGGCAACTTTCACAAAAGAGATTTGAGTTCTTTCATCAATGGAACGAAGGAAGCGCAAACGCTTAGCTTCTTTGTGTGTATCAGGTGGATTAAAGCCTTTGTTTCGCATATAATTACCTCGTTGGATGTTGTTAAAATTCCATTTGTATTTGATCAGAACGCTCGGTTGCCGCCGGGCGTTTTTTATTGGTGAGAATCGAAGCAACTTGTCGTGCCAATCGAGCCATGTCGTCGTCGACGACACCCCATTCAAGAACAGCAAGCAGCATTGAGAACTTTGGAATCCAGTCCCTCTTCCACCTGCTGATCTGCGACTTATCAACTCCCACAGCTTCCGCTGTCTTCTCAGTTCCAAGCATTGCGATTTTGTTAAGCAACGCACTCTCGATTCGTAGAGCCTCGTTGCGTTTGTTTGCACGAACCATATGTAAGTATTTCCTTAACAAATAAGAAGTTATGCGCATCAACTTATGCGCGTTGTATTCCCGCATTTCGGCGGGAATGAGGACCATGACTGTTAAAGAGCAATTTGCTTATGCCGCTTTGCGGTAAGCGCTTTCTTGATACTTCAGGGCGCCAGCTGTAACGACTTCCAGTCGATAGGCGTCTTTCTCTGGGATGACTTCCTTCCACTGAGAGACTGCTGCGTCGCTAATGCCTAACGCTTTAGCTACAGCACGCTGGGTTCCGAAGTGGTCGATAACATCTTTCTTGTACATAGACTCGCTCCGAAATTAAAGAACACTTAAATTATCCACTAAAGGAATCTTAAGTCAAGTTTATTTAAGATGTCTTAACTATGAAAACTCAATTGATGGGAGAGCGCATTCGCGCTCGGAGAAAAGAACTCAAGATCAGGCAGGCCGCACTTGGAAAGATGGTCGGCGTGTCTAATGTTGCCATATCTCAGTGGGAACGCTCTGAGACAGAGCCAAATGGAGAGAATCTTCTCGCCCTGGCTAATGCGTTGAAGTGTTCCCCTGACTATCTGATGAAAGGAGAGGAAAGTCTTTCAAACATTGCCTATCACAGTAGGCATGATCCAAGAGGGTCATACCCTCTGATTAGCTGGGTGAGCGCAGGATGCTGGATGGAAGCTGTAGAACCATATCATAAGCGTGCAATAGATAACTGGTACGATACAACCGTAGACTGTTCAGACGATTCGTTTTGGTTGGACGTGAAGGGAGACTCAATGACGGCTCCGGCCGGTCTCAGTATCCCTGAAGGAATGATAATACTCGTCGATCCTGAAGTAGAGCCGCGTAACGGGAAACTGGTAGTTGCAAAGCTCGAAGGAGAAAACGAGGCAACTTTCAAGAAGTTAGTTATTGATGCAGGCAGGAAGTTTCTAAAACCACTTAACCCACAATATCCGATGATCGAGATCAACGGGAACTGCAAAATCATCGGCGTAGTTGTCGATGCAAAACTAGCAAACCTTCCATAAGGGGGCATTCGCCCCTTTTTTTATTTCCTTTAAAAATCAAAGCCAAACTTAAGTTACGAAAGAAAATTTAAGTTTTCTTCAAAAATACTCTTGACCATTAATTAAAGAGATCTTAAATTTAAGCCATCAGCAGGACGCTGGTAGCCAAACGGAACAGATTGGCAGGCTCTTTAACATTGATGGAATTGTCCCGCCGAAATGCGGGAACCAAAGAGTAGTTGGCTTTGGGATTGGATGAATGCGCAGGCTGATGCGCGCAGGAGAGCTTCGGGAGAACAAGGTGCCTGTAAATAAGCCGGAGTTCAGCACCGGCCATCCAATCGCCAAAGTCAATCATCGGAGGTCAACATGGCAGTAGTCATTACATATCTGGCTGACGATAACGCCAGAAATCGCCGCAGAGCACGCAGACAGGCTCAACGTGAACAGGCAATGCAAGAGCAGCGACTGGCGCGAAAAATTGCGCTAAAGCTCTCTGGTTGCGTCAGAGCAGATAAAGCAGCATCACTCGGAAGCCTTCGCTGCAAGAAGGCAGAAGAAGTCGAGCGTAAACAGAACCGTATTTACTACCGCAAGCCACGCAGTGAAATGGGTGTGACTTGCTCAGGCCGCCAGAAACAACGCGGAAAATCAATTCCAGCTTATTACGATTGAGGTGAGCCATGCTCAAGAAAGTCAAACGCCGACTTTACAAAGAAGGTAGATATTCATGCCATTTGCCAAAATGCGACACAGCAAAATGGAGTGTCGATGATTGGTGTAACTGGATAGATAGATACGGAACTTGGTGGGATAAATAACAGGTAACTTAAGCGGATTTATTTTCGCAGCAAACCACTTATTTGAGGTGAGATATGGACGAGAAAATTAAATCATTGAAGCCAGGAATTGTTATCAGAGACATAAGTGGTTATTACGATACAGAGACATATGATATTTTATATGTGCATGCAGATGGAAAATGTCAGTATTCGAACGACATTTTTAATAATAAAGGCGATGCCGAAATTGCTGCCACCACAGTTAATAAAGAGCTCGTAGCTAACGAGTCGTGGGATTATTTTATGCCATCATCCACTTCTATGAACTGGAAAGTGGTTTTGTACATTCCATCATAATTGTAGCTGCCGTTCAAAAATGAAAGTAAATCTAACATCACAGGCCGCATAGTCGGCCTTCTTTTGGCATAAACAACAGAATAAACACTGCACTGTGTATTCATTCCAACGAGTGAATACACTGAGCAATGTCGCTCGTAACTAAACAGGAGCCGACTTGTTCTGATTATTGGAAATC
>OBWN01000255.1_pt1 | contig 29076 bp, 20 predicted proteins | sample 1501351 | NCBI WGS metagenome assembly OBWN01 (sample SAMEA2580087, study PRJEB22360) | human gut metagenome | biome: human gut; feature: human-associated habitat; material: faeces | place: Denmark | collected 2008/2010
CGTTGAGCCAGCCGATTAGCGTCGGATCGCCGTCCGCCACTGCGATGCGGCAGGTCCAGGCCCAGGTCAGTGCGCCCACCACAATCATCGTGGTGCCGATGATGCCGCGAGTCAATACCGGCTTCTCCGGGTTCACGGTCTCGTTCATTGCCTGAATGGGCGGGGCCATTGCGGCACGACTGGCCGGCAACGCCGCGCCGATCAGCGTGACGATCAGGCCTACCGCGAGACCAACCAGCATGTCCGAGACGCTCGGATTCGAGGATCCGGTCATCGGCGTGCCCATCTGACCCATCATCGCGACGATGCCTTTGACCATGCCCCAGCCAAGCCCGATACCGATGCCGGAACCGACCACACCGAGCATAATCGCCTGCACGATCACCGTGGTGAACACCTGGGCGGGGGAGGCTCCTATTGATCGCAGCAATGCGTAGCCGCGCATTGATTCGCGCACGATCATCGAGAACGTGTTCGCGATGATGAACGAGCCCACGAACAGGGCAATTACCGCGAAAATAAGAATCAATGGCTGAACGAAGCCCAGTGCCTCCTGCGTGGATTGGGTCGACTCGTCGCGCAGCTGGTTGCCGGTGATGGCATGTGCTTTGGAGCCGGCAGGCAACGCCTTATTGATACGGTCGGCGAGTTCCTGCTGCGCCTGCTCGTCCAGCGGGGTTTTGAGGTTACCGTAGATACCGATCTGGTCGGTCTTATCCGGGTCGTCGCTTTGCTGGGTGGCGTACATCTTGGCCAAAGATGGTGGAATATCGATGATGATGGCACCGGCAAGCGAGGAATCCAGATCGAAGATACCGGTTACCGTTACGTCTTTCGGCCCGTCCGGGTAGACGACTTTGGTTTTGTCTCCAACCTTCAGATTCGCTTTCTCGGCGGCAAAGGAATGCAAGGCGATTTCGTCGTCCGAGGTGGGGTATGTGCCCGAAGTGAATGTGGCGGAACGCCATGGCACATCCTTGCCAAAGCCCACGGCCAATGTCGGCGCTCCCATGGTGGATACGGCCGCGCCGTCCTTACCGACCAGCACCGTGCCGGGCACGGAATACACGACTTCCGCGCTTTTCACGCCCTTGACGTCGCCGATGGTCGAGGCCAGATCGACGTTGATGGTGTTATAGGTTTTCGAGGAAGACGAGGCGGCCATCAGGCCGGAGGAGTCGGATTTGACTTCTTTTGAGCCGCGAACATATATGTCATGGTCGGCGCTGGTGCCCATCATGTCGGAGACCTGGTTGTTCATCATTTCGCGGAAACAGAACGAGCCGACCACAAAGCTCACGCCTAGTGCGATGGCGATGATGGACATGACGAATCGCCCGAAATGCGCGCGGGCGTCGCGCAATCCGATTTTGATCATGCTTGTGCCACCTTGCCGGCCTCATCCGCACCGTCATCGGCAAAGACCTCAAGAATCTGCTCATAGGTGGGGTGGTCGAGATCCTGCGTAATATAGCCATCGGCCAAAACCAGCACACGGTCAGCGTAGGAGGCGGCGCGCGGATCATGCGTCACCATCACAATGGACTGGCCATATTCGGTCACGGACTGCTTCAGGAAGCCCAATACCTCACGTGAAGAACGAGAATCGAGGTTACCGGTGGGCTCATCGGCGAAAATCACGGACGGGCGGGCCATCATCGCACGGGCGCAGGCCACGCGCTGCTGCTGTCCGCCGGACAGCTGGCTTGGCCGGTGGGTGAGTCGCTTCTCCAGCCCGACCACCTTGACCACCTGCTTGAACCAATCGCGGTCAATCGGCTTCTTCGCAATTTGCAAAGGCAGCAGGATGTTCTCTTCAGCGCAGAGCGTGGGTACCAGATTGAACGACTGGAAGATGAATCCTATCTGCGCACGTCTCAAGTCGGTGAGCTGCTTCTGGCCCATCGAAGACACTTCGAGGCCTTCGATAAACACCTTGCCGGAAGTCGGTTGGTCGAGTCCCGCCATGCAATGCATCAGCGTGGACTTGCCTGAGCCGGACGGGCCCATGATTGCGGTCATCTGGCCGCGCTGGAATTCCACGTTCACATGATCCAGCGCCACTACCTGGCTGTCGGCGTCACCGTAGGTTTTCGTCAGATCTACGGCCCGCGCCACCACATGGTCGTGCTGTTCCTCGGCCTGTTCGATGCTTTGTGCGACGCCTTTTGCGCTGTGCCGTGCCATACTGCCCCAATCATCATGGAAGTTCGTTTCTTTGCGGCCAATACGGTTTCGTTCCCTGAGTCAAGGCCGGTTGGCGTTGTCACGGCAAAGGGGATACCCGTGTATGGGGCCGCTCTGTGCCTATAGTTTATCTGACAGTACTCGACAGAGGAGCGATAAGTATGCGGTTTAGCAGTGACGTCGACTCCTTTATTTCCTATCTGAGAGCTAATCGTGGGCTATCCGCTAATACGCTAAAAGCGTATCGTTGCGACATTGAGGCTTGTCTCCACCTATTCGAGTTGCGTGGTGTGGTCAGCCTGAACGAAATCACGCTGAATGATCTGCGTAGTTGGATGGCAACGGAATCGCACAATCACGCCAGAAGCAGTATGGCCCGCAAAACCGTAGCGGTACGAGGTTTCTTCGCTTGGGGCTATGAGCATGGCGTGGTTGGTGTCAATCCGGCCGCCACATTAATGACCCCCTCGATTCCTAACACCTTGCCGACTGTACTTACTGAATCGCAGGCCGAGCAGCTTCTTGATTGTGCTGAGCATAGTGAGGCCCTGCAACGGAAGAATCGTGATATCTCCAATGATTCCTCGGCTGATGGTCCTCATTCCGCTCGTGGGCGGAGCGCGGATCGGGCGAGGGAAATCGCAGAACGCCAGCGGGATGTGGCGATTCTCGAATTGCTGTATGCCACCGGCATCCGCGTGGCCGAATTGGTTTCTTTGGATATTCGTGATGTCGACTTTTCCAATCGCACCGTCAGAGTGACCGGTAAAGGCAACAAGCAACGGGTGGTTCCGTTTGGATTGCCTGCGGAGCAGGCATTGCAGGACTGGATCGATTATGGACGGCCAGCGCTGGCTCGTTTGGCGATTGAAAAAGCCGTCCCCCCGAACGGTTTTTTTTCAGACGAGGGAGCCTTGTTCCTCGGTATGCGTGGTAAACGGCTGAACCAGCGTGTGGCGCGTGAAATCGTGCATAAGGCCGCACGTGAAGCGGGCGTTCCGGACATCAGCCCGCATGCCTTGCGCCATTCGGCAGCCACGCACATGTTGGATGGGGGAGCTGATTTGAGGGAAGTGCAGGAGATGCTTGGGCATTCCTCCTTGAAAACCACACAACGCTATACGCACGTGTCCATCGAGCAGCTCAAAAACCGTTACGGTCAGGCATTCCCCCGAGCATGACCACTATGTGGACGATGGTTAACAAACTTAGCAAAGGCTGAACATAGCCGGTAAATGGACCATGATTTTACATAGGCGTAACAAAAAAGCAACTGGTTGTCTCCCAAGTGCGCAAAAATGTCAGGCAATCAGCAACGGGTTGGATTGTTCGAGACATCGTGAGATGCAAGTCTCACGGGTGACGGGGAATCCAGTCCCGTTCGCATGAGGCGGGGCTGAGACGTCCTGCAACCTAATGAATAGGAGAAATCATATGAAGAAGAAAGCTCTTGCTTTCGCTGCCATGGCCTGCTCCGTGGCCATGCTGCTGAGCGCCTGCGGCGGCTCCAACAGCAACGCTGCCTCCGGTGACACCGCTGGCTCCAACATCATCACTGCGTACAACTTCGAACCGCAGAACCCGCTGATCCCGGGCAACACCAACGAAACCGGCGGCGGCAAGCCGGTCGACCTGCTGTTCTCCCGTCTGGTCTCCTTCGACAAGGACGGCAAGGCTTCCAACGAAGTGGCCGAGTCCATCACCCCGAACGATGACGCCACCCAGTACACCATCAAGATCAAGTCTGGCTGGAAGTTCACCGACGGCACTCCGGTGACCGCTGAGTCCTTCACCAAGGCCTGGTCCTACGTGGCCAACGCCAAGAACGCCCAGAAGTGCTCCTCCTTCTTCTCCGCCATCGCCGGCTATGACGATCTGCAGAAGGATGGCCTCAAGGGTGACGAGCAGCTCTCCGGCCTCAAGGTCGTGGACGACACCACCTTCACCGTCGACCTGAACCAGTCCGACTCCGTGTTCCCGATTAAGGTCGGCTACTCGGCCTTCGCCCCGCTGCCCGAGTCCTTCTACAAGGACCCGAAGGCCTTCGGCCAGAAGCCGGTCGGCAACGGCCCGTACAAGCTGGACCACTGGGATCACAACAAGGAAATCGCCCTCGTCAAGAACCCTGACTACAAGGGTAACGAGCAGCCCAAGAATGATGGCGTGACCTTCAAGGTCTACACCGACGACTCCGCCGCTTACCGTGACATTCAGGCCGGCAACCTCGACGTGATGGAATCCGTCCCGGCCGCCTTCACCAAGACCTTCAAGACCGACAAGAAGGTCCAGGCTTACTCCGAGGTCGGCTCCGTCATCCAGACCTTCACCATCCCGTCCTCCCTTGATCACTTCAAGAACGACGAGGAAGGTCAGCTGCGTCGTCAGGCCATCTCCATGGCCATCAACCGTGACCAGCTCATCGACAAGGTGCTCAACGGCAACGCCTCCGCCGCCACCGAGTTCACCTCCACGAAGACCCCGGGCTACTCCGACTCCCTCAAGGGTGCCGACAACCTGAAGTTCAACGCCTCCAAGGCCAAGGAACTGTGGGCCAAGGCTGACGCTATCTCCAAGTACGACGGCCAGCTCACCTTCTCCTACAACGCCGATGGTGGTGCCAAGCCGATTTTCGACGCCGTCGTGAACCAGCTCAAGAACAACCTGGGCATCGACGCGGCCACCAACCCGATCCCGACCTTCCAGGAATTCCGTGACGCCGTCACCAACCGTCAGATGAAGGGCGCCTTCCGTACCGGCTGGCAGCCCGATTACCCGTCCGCCGAGAACTACCTGTGGCAGCTGTACTCCACCGCTGCTGCTGACGGCAACGGCTCCAACGACGGTGACTACAAGAACCCGGCCTTCGACGACATGTGCAAGCAGGCCGCCGCCGCCAAGTCCGTCGATGACGCCAACAAGCTGTACCAGCAGGCTGAGGAAATCCTCCTCAACGACCTTCCGGCCATCCCGCTGTACTACTCCAACGCCAACGGTGCGGCTTCCCTCAACGTGAAGTCCGGCTACGCCTTCGATTGGCAGAACCTCCCGACCTACACCGAGATGTCCAAGAAGTGAGTCTGACTCACTGAACGGATACCGTTAGGTAGTTCGGAAATAAAGGGCGAGGATCGCAAGATCCCCGCCCTTTATTGTGTTGTGTGAGGGGTGCTTGCTCCCGCTGGCGGGAGCTGTCGCCGTAGGCGACTGAGGGTGGTGACACCATGATGAACCACCCTCAGTCTCGCTTCGCGAGCCAGCTCCCGACAGCGGGAACCAAGTTAAAGTATCCACTATCCGACCGCAACCATGGACATATCCACCAGTATTGCCCAATCTCAAACCTTGCGTTAACGCAAATTTACATATCACAGTCCGGGCATGCGGTAAACTGTCGGAGTATTTATCGACCGGAAGGGGTCTTGTTATACCCTTTCTGGCCGGTCTAGGAAATAAGGAGCAACCGTATGGGTAAGTATCTTCTGCGACGCATTCTGCAGATGATCCCCGTGGTTCTCGGTACGACTCTTCTGGTATATGCCCTTGTATTCGCCCTGCCGGGCGACCCCGTCAAGGCCATGTTCGGAGACAAGCCTGTCAATGAGGCCGTCGCAGCCCAGATCCGCGCAGAATACCATCTCGACCAGCCGTTCATCGTTCAGTACTTTATCTACCTGAAGAATGCACTGACCCTGAACTTCGGCGATACCTTCGCCGGGCAGCCTGTTCTCGACGAAATCGCCCGCGCCTTCCCGGTCACCATCCGGCTCGGCTTGATGGCGTTCGTGTTCGAGGCGATCTTCGGCGTGGTCTTCGGCATCATCTCGGGCCTCAAGAAGGGCAAGTGGTACGACACCGTCATCCTGATCGTCTCCCTGCTGCTTATTTCCGTGCCGACCTTCGTCACCGGCTTTGTCATGCAATATGTCTTTGGTATTCAGTGGGCGATATTGCCGGTGACGGCAGGCGCCGACCCCGGCTTCCTCGACCTGCTCATGCCGGCCATGGTGCTCGGATCGGCGTCGATGGCCTACATCATCCGACTGACCCGCTCCGAAATCTCCTCCAACATCGCCGAGGATTACGTGCGCACCGCGCGCGCCAAGGGCATGTCGAACGGTCAGGTCATGCTGCGCCACGTGCTGCGCAACTCCCTGATTCCAGTCGTCACTTACCTGGGCCAGGACATCGGCGGCCTGATGGGTGGTGCCATGATCACCGAGCAGATCTTCAACATCCACGGCATCGGCTTCCTCACCTACCAGTCCATTCTGAAGGGCGAGGCAAACCTGGTGGTGTCCATCGTCACGTTGCTCATGCTGATTTTCGTAGTGTGCAACCTCGTTGTCGACATGCTGTACGCGGCCCTCGATCCGCGTATCCGCTACGCGTGATAGGGAGAAGTGAGTCACATGGCAAACGAAACCACTGAAAACGAGCTCAACCAGACCGGCGAGCCGGGAACCGAATACTTCATGGAAACCCTGCCCGGTCAGGACCGTTATGTAGCCCCCCTCGAGGAGACCCCGCTGCAGGACGTCGATTCCGTCGATGAATCCGCACCGGCCACCAGCATGTGGGCCGACGCCTGGCGAACCCTGCGCCGCAACCCGCTGTTCATCATCTCCGGCTTGCTGATCCTGTTCATCATCGTGGTGGCCATCGCCCCCGGTCTGTTCACCAAGCAGGATCCGAACGCCTGCGATCTGGGCAACTCCTTGAGCCCCGCCTCCGCCGGACACCCCTTCGGCTACGACCTGCAGGGCTGCGACGTGTACACCCGCGTGGTCTACGGCACCCGTACCTCACTGTCTGTCGGCGTGCTCTCCACGCTACTAGTCGTGATCGTCGGCACCCTGATCGGCGCCGTCGCCGGCTTCTTCGGCGGCTGGGTCGACGCGGTGCTGAGCCGCATCAACGACATCTTCTTCGCTCTGCCCATGCTGCTCGGCGCCATCGTGGTGCTCCAGATGTTCAAGACCTCCAAGTCCATATGGAAGATCGTGCTGGTGCTTACGCTCTTCGGCTGGGTCGGCGTATGCCGCATCGCCCGCAGCGCCGTGCTGGAATCGAAGAACCTCGAATTCAACACCGCCTCCACGGCCCTCGGCTCCACGCCGGCCAGAAACCTGTTCCGCCACATTCTGCCGAACTCCCTGGCCCCGATCATCGTCATCGCCACCACCTCGCTGGCCTCCTACATCGTGGCGGAAGCGACGCTGAGCTTCCTCGGCGTCGGCCTGCCGACCACCACGGTGAGCTGGGGCGGCGACATCTCCAGCGCGCAGACCAACCTGCAGACCGATCCGATGGTGCTGTTCTACCCGTCCGCCGCACTGGCCATCACCGTGCTTGCGTTCATCATGATGGGCGACGCCGTCAAGGACGCCCTCGACCCGAAGAGCCGAACGGCCTGAGCAAGGGGAGTGGAGAAAGACAATGACTGACAATACCAACGCCACGATGCTGGCCATGCAGAAAGAGCATGGCCCGCTGCTGGAAGTCCGGAACCTGGCCATCGACTTCACCACCGACACCGGCAAGCCGGTGCATGCGGTGCGCGATGCCAACTTCACCGTCTACCCCGGCCAGTGGGTGGCCATCGTGGGCGAATCCGGCTCCGGCAAATCCACCTCCGCCATGGCTGTGCTGGGCCTGCTGCCCGGCACCGGTCACGTGGTCAACGGCTCCATCAAGCTTGACGGCGAGGAAATCGCCGGCGCCAAGCAGAGCGAGTTCGACAAGCTGCGCGGTACCAAGATGGGCCTCGTGCCTCAGGACCCGATGAGCAACCTCAACCCGGTGTGGCGTATCGGCACCCAGGTCAAGGAAGCGCTGAAGGCCAACAACATGGACGTGGACCATGAGAAGCGCTCCGCCCTCGCTAAGGCTCTGGCCGGTGACGAGGTCGAAGTCAAGGGCAACGACGACGAGACCTTCCTCGGCGCCAAGGAACTGCCCGAGCTCATGACCGAGGCCAAGAAGGCCCTGACCGAAGCCGGCGTGTCCGGCGAGGCCTTCGACAAGGCCGTCGCCCGCTTCACCAATGAATGGGTTCCGGGCTCCGAAACCCGTTGGCGCGTGGCCGACGACCTCATCAAGGCCGGCGTGGCCGACGATCAGGCCTGGTACCTCGCCAAGAAGTACGTCATCGGCTCCACAATGGATGACCGTATCGCGGGTCTGCTGTCCGAGGCCGGTCTGCCCGACGCCGCCACCCGTGCCCGTCAGTTCCCGCACGAGTTCTCCGGTGGTATGCGCCAGCGTGCGCTCATCGCCATCGGTCTGGCCTGCCGCCCTGACCTGCTGATTGCCGACGAGCCGACCTCCGCTCTGGACGTGACCGTGCAGAAGCGCATCCTCGACCACCTGCACATGCTCACCGACTCACTGGGCACCGCCGTGCTGTTCATCACCCACGATCTGGGCCTTGCCGCTGAGCGTGCCCAGCGCATTGTCGTGATGTACAAGGGTCAGGTCGTCGAATCCGGTCCGTCCCTCGAGGTGCTGCAGCACCCGCAGCACCCGTACACCAAGCGACTCGTGGCTGCCGCCCCGTCGCTGGCCTCCCAGCGCATCATCTCCGCCAAGGAGCGCGGTGAGAACGCGGACGCCCTGCTTGGCCACCACATCGCCGGCGAAAGCACGCTTGAGAAAAGCGAGCACATCATCACCGTCGACCACCTGACCAAGGAATTCAAGCTGCCCCGCAAGAAGGAGATGTTCAAGGCCGTCGACGACGTGTCCTTCTCCGTCAAGCGTGGCACCACCCTGGCCATCGTGGGCGAATCCGGTTCCGGCAAGTCCACCGTGGCGAACATGGTGCTTCACCTGCTGAAGCCCACTTCCGGCAAAGTGTTCTATGAAGGTCGCGACACCTCCACGTTCAAGGCCAAGGATCTGCTCGGTTTCCGCCGCCATGTGCAGCCGGTGTTCCAGAACCCGTACGGTTCGCTCGACCCGATGTACTCCATCTTCCGTTCCATTGAGGAGCCGCTGCGCATCCACAAGATTGGCGATAAGAAGTCGCGTGCCAATCGTGTCAAGGAACTGCTGGACATGGTCGAGATGCCGGCTTCCGTGATGGGTCGTTACCCGAACGAGCTCTCCGGCGGCCAGCGTCAGCGCATCGCCATCGCACGAGCCATGGCTCTGGATCCGGACGTCATCGTGTGCGATGAGGCCGTCTCCGCCTTGGACGTGCTGGTACAGGATCAGGTGCTGCGCCTGCTCAACGACCTGCAGGCCGAAAAGGGCCTGAGCTATCTGTTCATCACCCACGATCTAGCCGTGGTTCGCCAGATCGCCGATGAGGTCGTGGTGATGCAGCATGGCAAGCTCGTGGAGCACGCCACCACCGATGAGGTCTTCGACCACCCGCAGAAGCAGTACACCCGAGACCTGCTCGACGCCATCCCCGGCGGCAAGCTCCAGCTCGGTCTGGACTGATAATCTGCGTTTGAGCGCATAGTATTGGGGTCTTTCCATCCGTGGAAAGACCCCAATATTCATATGTGTCGGTTTGCATGATGGTTCGCGTGGGACGAAAGGCAAAAATCGGTGTTTTCCCGATGTTGTCCCACAATTTGTGGGACAACATCAACATCAATCGATAAACATGAGTGTTGTCCCACAGTAGATTTCTCACGAAGCCCGGAATTACGCCATTCTTGGCGTAGTCGATGATTGCTCATGATGCGGGGCGTGGGACGACCCGCGAAAATCATCGATTTTCGGATGTTGTCCCACGGAATACGTCATACCTCGTATGTGATCGTGAGTGGGGCGTGATCGGACCAGCGTTTGTCATACGTGGGAGCCTTGTCGATGACGAATCCGCGTGCGGTCTCCGCCAGCTCGGGCGTGGCGAACTGGTAGTCGATTCTCCAGCCGACATTGTTGTCGAAGGCGCGCCCTCGCTGGCTCCACCAGGTGTATGGCCCCTGAATGTCGCCGGCCAACGAACGCATCACATCCACAAACTCGTATTCGTCCAGCCATTTGTCCACGTAGGCACGTTCTTCGGGCAGGAATCCGGCGTGCTTTTCATTGGCCTTGGCATTCTTGATATCGAGCGGCGTGTGCGCGATGTTGAAATCGCCGCATAATACAGCCTGCTTGCCGCCATGTGCGGCTTCATCACGAAGCGCGCCCATGCGGGCCAGCATAGTGTCCAGAAAACGATACTTCTGTTCCATTTTGGTCGGATCATCGGTGTTGCCGGCATGTATGTACACGGATGCCACGGTGATCGTATAGCCCTCAGGCGTTTTGACATCGGTTTCGATCCAACGCCCCGAATCCACATCCTCGCTCAGACCTGGCAGACCATATCGCTTGTCAAGCACTTCCAAGTCGGTGAGCAGCCCGACTCCCGCGCGGCCTTTCACCCGGCAGACCTCGTTCATGGTATGGAGGTCGGCCGGCGCGTCGATTTTGCCGGCGGTGGCGTATTCAAAACCAAATTCATCGAAAATAGAATCGACATCGTCCTGAGGTGCGCGAACCTCCTGCATGCACCAGACATCCGGTGCATGCTTGCCGGCCCAATCCTCGATGCCCTTGCGCTTGGCCGCACGAATGCCGTTGACGTTAGACGTGGTAATGGTGATGGTCATGCGGCCATACTATTGTGGCCTCCCTACGAATCGAACCGGACACCGGCGGCCGCGATGCTCAGCTTTCTCTAAGCCTGAGTGCTAGTGTTAGCAAGGTTGCAACCGTTATACGAAACGAGGAATCATGGAACTGTTCGGATTCGGCAAGAAGAAGGACAAGAAGGAAACCGAGCCGGCCGTAGAGCCTGTCGACGAGGACAAGGTGGCTGCCGAGGCCGCAAACGCCGCAGCAAAGGCGGAAAGCGCTGAAACCGTATTGGCGGAACCTTCCAGCGAGTACGTGGGCCGTGGCGAGGAACGCGGTCCGTGGGATGTGAACGACGAAGAAGTACCCGACTACGATGACTATCTGGATCTGGGTGCCTACTATCTGCCGTTCATGCAGAACATCGAACTGCGCATCAAGGCCAACCGCGCCACCCAGCAGGTGCTTGGTTCCACCATCACCTATGGCAAGTCCAGCTTGGAAATCGAAGCATTCGCAGCTCCCAAGACCCTAGGGCTCTGGGATGATGTGCGTGCTGATCTGATTGAGGCCAACAAGGCTGCATCCGAGGTCGAAGGCGTGTTTGGCACCGAGCTGAAGCTGCCGGTCAACGTCAAGGGCGGCAAGATCGTAAACACCCGAATCGTCGGCGTGGACGGTCCGCGTTGGATGCTGCGTGGCATCTTCTCCGGTGTCGCTGCCACCGATCCGGACAGCCCGGAGACCGAGGCACTGAACAAATTCTTTGCGGACATCGTGGTTGAGCGCGGCGAAGAGCCGCTGGCTCCGCGCGATCTGATTCCGATGCACCCGCCCGTGGCACCTGCCGAGCGCAAGGCCGCCGCCGAAGCCGGCGAGGAGAATGGCAAGGAACACTTCAAGGACATTCCGGACAACAAGCCGAAGGGTCCGCTGAGCCAGGACCAGCAGACCGAAGTGAAGACCACGCTGTCTCGCGGCCCGATGTTCTCCGAAGTTCGCTGATTTATAGGAAGAGACTTGGCAGACAACAAACGCACCGGCCTGTCCGCTCTAGCCGACGCCGGCAATGAAGGCGAGGATTTCTCCGTCATCGACGCCATCGGTGGCCCGCGTGGCGTTATCGAATCCATGCTGCCCGGCGTGGTATTCGTCGTGCTGTTCGTGGTCACGAGCAATCTGAACCTCACCATCGCCGTTTCGGCTATTTTGGCGGTGTTGCAGGTTATCGCGCGCCTGATTCAACGCCAATCGGTGATGGGCGCGGTTTCCGGCCTGGTGGCGGTCGGCATCTGCCTGATTTGGGCATGGCAGACCCATGAGGCCCGTAACTACTACATCTTCGGATTCATTACCAATGCCGGCTATGCCGCATTGCTTGCCGTCTCATTGATTGCACGGGTACCCGGCCTCGGACTGGTCATCGAATTCATCCGTAGCCTGCCTACCGAGCATTTCAAGGCGTGGTTCAACGACTGGATGAGTGATAAGGCATTGAAACGTGCCTACATGATCATCACCGGTCTATGGGTCGGTCTGTTCCTGCTGCGATTGGCAGTGCAGGTGCCGCTGTATCTGACCAATCATGTGGCCGCGCTTGGCGTGGCCCGTCTGCTTATGGGCATCCCGTTCTGGGCGCTGGCGATTTGGGTGAGCTACCTCATCATCGCCACGCCAATGCACCGTCATAAAGCCGTGGCTACTCAGAACGTTACGCAATCCGAATCGGGATCTGCGGCTGAGGCCGTCAGCGAACCCGTGGCGGGCAAAACCGGAAAGGACAGCGATGCAAGCTGAAGTCCGCATCGAGCGATACGCCGATCAGGGCCGCTGCGTGGCCCATATCGATGGCCGCGTGGTGTTCGTCCGCTTTGCCTTGCCCGGCGAACTGGTACGCATTGAACTTGACGAACCTCATGATCGCGATGATCGGTTCTGGACCGGTGAAGTTATCGAAGTGCTCGAAGCATCCGAGGACCGTGTCGATCCGGCTTGGTCTCTTGCCGGCCCGCTGGCGATGGGCGGGGGAGTCGGCGGCGCGGATCTCGTGCACGTCTCACTGCCCGGCCAGCTCAAGTGGAAAGCCCTCACCGTTTCCGAGCAGATGAGCCGGCTCGGTCATATCGATGTGGCCGTGCCAATCGATCGCATGCCCGGTGATGAGGAGCTTGACGGTCTTCACTGGCGCACCCGCATCGAAATGATTGCCGACGAGAACGGCAAGCCGTCCATGCGCCGGCGCGGTACGCATACTCGCGTGGCCATCGACACCATGCCTCTCGCTACCCGCGCATTGCTGGACGTGGCCGAGCGCGAGCATGTGTGGGAGGGCGGCTTTGAGCCCGGCTCCCAGATCCGTCTGTCCGTACCTGAGCCGCGTGGCGACGCTGATATTGCTGCAGATGACTATGCCGTGCTTATCGATGGCGAGCTGCGTAATGGCTCCCAGCTGCTCACTGAACAGGTGACCATCAACGGCAAGACCTTCGATTATCGGGTTGATGCCAACGGTTTCTGGCAGGTGCATCGTCAGGCACCGATTGCACTCGGCACGCATGTGATCAATCAGGTCAACCAGCAGTTGCAGGGTGCTGTGGCACCTGTGATCTGGGACTTGTACTCGGGCTCCGGTCTGTTCACCCTGCCACTGGCCACCATGACCGGTGAACGCACTCGCATGCTTAGCGTGGAAGGCGCGCGCGTGGCCGTGAAGAATGCCCAGCGCAACCTGCGTGCCATGAATCTGAACGACGTGGATGCCCGTGCCGGAGATGTCTCCAGAACGTTGGAACATGTGCCCGCGCACTTGGCCAAGCCGGATATCGTGGTGCTTGACCCGCCTCGCGCCGGCGCCCGTGCCAAGGTCTGCCGCCAGATCGCTGCGGCCGGTGTCTCCAGCGTGGTCTATATCGCATGCGACCCCGCCAGCCTTGCCCGCGACACCGCTACTTTGATCGGCGAAGGATACGAGCTCAAGGACATCCGTGCCTTCGACATCTATCCGATGACCCACCACGTCGAGACAGTGGCCGTTTTCAGCCGTTGACGGGTGAGTCTATGATGCGTCGAATTCTGAGGTTGTTGGCCTGTGGGGCGGTCGTATTGTCATTGGTCGCTTGCACACCGACCGGTCGCGCCGTCGGCGATACGCAAGACAGCATGCCATCGATTGCCCATGATTCGACGCACAAAACGGATATCACCGTCGGTTTCGTCGGCTCGACCGATACCGCGGCGGACAAGAAGGCCATCGATGCGCTGGCCGATGATACTCTCAACGTGTATTACGCCTCGCTGGACACGTCGGGCGATTCTGAAACTGCTGACAAGATTGCGGCCACCGCGCAGCAAGGTGTCACCGATTTCGTGGACCGCGCAGTCAAAATCGTAATCATCAGCGGCATCGATGTCACCGACGCGAATCGAGACAGTTGGAACCAGGCGCTGACCAATGCGCGCGAAGCCGGCATTCCCGTCGCCCTGCTCAATCCCAAGCATGCGCCCGAAGACGAACTGTTATACGCTGCCATTCTTGACACAGACGATGCTGCTAGTGCCAAGTCTGTCTCCATTGCCGATGCAGTCATCACCATCACACGCGACGAACCCCACGACCGTACCATCGCCGTTGCCACAGAGTAAATCTAAATCAAATCATTCTTGAGTCGTAGCGAATTATGGAATCCGGCACGGTAGGCTGGAAGATATGAGTGCAACAGCAGCTGTGGAAATGCCTGAGATCAGTGAAACCGGTCTTACTGTCAAGGAAGTGTCGCAGCGTATTGAAAGCGGCCAATCGAACGCGGTGAAAACCTCCACCTCGCGTTCGGTTAAGGACATCGTACGAGCCAACGTATTCACGTTGTTCAATGGCATCATCTTCGTGGCCATGGTCATGGTGCTGGTCACCGGCTCGTGGCGGGATGCGGTGTTCGGCTTCGTCATCATCATCAACACGGGTATCGGCATTTTCACTGAGCTCAAGGCCAAGCGCACGCTGGACAAGCTCTCCATTCTTGTGGCCTCTGATTTTCTGGTGCGCCGCGACGGCGAGGATGTCGAAGTGCCGCACAACGAAATCGTGCTCGGCGATCTGCTGTGGATTCGTTCCGGCGAACAGGTGCCTGCCGACGGTCAAATCATCCAGACCTGGGGACTGGAACTCGACGAATCCATGCTCACCGGCGAATCGCGTACCGTGCGCCACAAAGTGGGGGAGCAAGTCTATTCCGGAGCCACTGCGGTTTCCGGCATGGCGTTGGTCAAGGTCAATGCCGTGGGCAGCCACTCATATGCCGCCACGCTCACCGCTCAGGCCAAGGTCTATAAGAAGACCGTGTCCGACCTGAACAAGGGCATCAACACGATTCTGAAGTTCATGACCTTCCTCGTGGTGCCGTTGTGCATTCTGCTGATTCTCTCGCAGATTCACACGGTCGGTGGATGGGATGCGGCGCTCTCCACCGGCGAATGGAGGCAGGCCGTGGTCTCCGCGGTCGCCGGCGTGGTGGGCATGATTCCTGAGGGCCTCGTGCTGCTGACCTCGCTGAACTTCGCGGTGGCCGCCATGCGGCTTGCTCGCCACAACACGCTGGTGCAGGAACTTGAATCCGTGGAGACGCTCGCCCGCGTGGATGCGCTCAACCTTGATAAGACCGGCACGATCACCGATGGCGGCATCGCCTTCAACCAGCTCATCATGCTTGGCTCCCGCTGGCGGGAGCTGCCGGCGCAGCCGACTGAGGGTGGTTCTTTTGAGACATTGACTGAACAGGCTGCCACGCAGGCCCTCTACGACTGCTGCAACGAGGAACAGCCCAACGGCACCGGACAGGCCGTGCTCGCCGGTCTAAAGGCTCAAGGCTACGAACCGGGCCAAGTCGAATCCCGCGTTCCGTTCTCTTCGGCCCGCAAATGGAGTGCGGTGGTGAAGCCTATCCTCCCGCCGGCGGGAGGTGACTCGCGCAGCGAGTCGGAGGGTGGCCGTACTGAAATCACCCCCAGTCATCTTGCGATGACAGCCCCCGCCAGCGGGGGTGAAACCTGGTACATGGGTGCGCCAGAAGTCATCATTTCCGCGCTCGACGGTGATTATTCGGATGTGTTGCAACAAGTCAGTGACTACGCCAATGACGGCAATCGTGTGCTGCTGGTTGCGCGTTCCACGACATCGCTCGCTGATACGGACAATCCACAGATTGACCCGCAGGCCAAACCGGTGGCGCTGGTGCTGTGTTCCGAGAAGATCCGTGAGGATGCCGAGCAGACGCTCGCTTGGTTCCGTGAGCAGGGTGTGCGCTGTCGCGTGATTTCCGGCGATAATCCGGTCACGGTTGGTGCCATCGCCCGCAAAGTGAGGCTGACCGGCGAACATGAGCCGCGATTCATGGACGCGCGAGAACTGCCGGAAGACGTGAACGAACTCGCTCGCGTGCTGGAAAACGTCGATGTGCTTGGCCGTGTGCTACCCAACCAGAAGAAGGCCATCGTCCAGGCGCTGCACACGCAGAACCACGTGGTGGCCATGACCGGCGACGGCGTCAACGACGCGCTCGCCATCAAGGAAGCGGATCTCGGCATCGCTATGGGCAATGCCGCGCCGGCCACCAAAGCCGTGGCCCAAGTGGTACTCGTCGATTCAAAGTTCTCTCATCTGCCGGATGTGGTGGCGCGAGGCCGCCAGGTCATGGCCAACATGGAACGCGTGGCCAGCCTGTTCCTCGTCAAAACCGTGTACTCCGCGCTGATTTCGCTCGGTGTGGTGCTGACCCAGATTCCGTACCCATACTTGCCGCGCCACATCACGTACATTGGCGCCCTTACCATTGGTATGCCCGCGTTTATTCTGGCGCTCGCGCCCAATACCCGCCGCTATATTCCGGGATTCTTGAAGCGTGTGGTCACCTTCGCGTTGCCGGGCGGCATCGCCACCGCGCTGTCCGTGCTGCTGACGGCATGGTTCCTGCCCGGCATCATGGGCTGGGACGTGACTAAAAACGTCGATCTATCCGCGCTGCGTGCCACCAGCGCGATCATCCTGTTCCTGATGGGCGTATTCGTGCTCGCCCGCGTGGCTCAGCCCCTCAACAGTTGGCGAGGCATACTGGTCGCGGCGTTTGCCGCAGCCGGAGTGATTGGTGCGTTCATCCCGTTTGTCGCGAACTTCTTCGCGTTGATTCTGCCGACCGGCACTACGTTGGTGGCCACGCTGATCGCCTTGGGTGGTTCGGCCCTGATTTTCGTGATCTGCCTATGGCTGGCGCCGCTTGTTGGCAAAGTATCCGGCAAGCTGCTGCGCCAACACGGATTCAACATCTAATAGCGGCGAATTGTCTCACACTTCAAGCCGACACGCCAGAGGCAAAGTAACGTACCCGTACCATTTGAAGCGGATAATCAGCGGCATAGACAAGCCGATACATGATTTCGGAGGAAGCATGTCCTTACGCGACGACCAGCTGGCGACCTTGAAGGCCGCCGGCAAGGACTTCGATTACTACAACATCGCCAATCTCGACGGCATCGATCATCTGCCGTACTCGCTGAAGGTACTGGTCGAGAATCTGGTACGCAATATTGATGGCGCCAATATCACCGACGAACATGTCAAGACCCTGCTTGACTGGGATCCGAACGCCGAGCCCAGCCATGAAATCCAGTTCACGCCGTCCCGCGTGATTATGCAGGACTTCACCGGTGTGCCCTGCATCGTGGATCTCGCCACCATGCGTGACGCGGTCAAGGAGCTTGGCGGCGACCCGGAGGTCATCAACCCGCAGGTTCAGTCCGACATGGTCATCGATCACTCCGTGCAGATCGATAAGTACGGCATCGCCAACGCGGTCCAGGAAAACATGGACATCGAATACCAGCGCAACGGCGAACGCTACCAGTTCCTGCGTTGGGGCCAGCAGGCATTCAAGAACTTCCGCGTGGTGCCGCCGGGAACCGGCATCATCCACCAGGTCAACATCGAATACCTGGCCAAGGTGGTCATGAGCAAGACCGAGGCCAACGGCAACACGCTTGCCTACCTTGACTCCTGCGTGGGCACCGACTCGCACACCACCACCGAGAACGGTCTGGGTGTGCTCGGCTGGGGTGTCGGCGGCATCGAGGCCGAGGCCGCCATGCTTGGCCAGCCGATCTCCATGCTCGTACCGCGCGTGGTCGGCTTCAAGCTCACCGGTTCCATCCCGGAGGGCGTCACCGCCACCGACGTGGTCTTGACCATCACCGACATGCTCCGCAATCACGGCGTGGTCGGCAAGTTCGTGGAATTCTACGGTGAGGGCATCGCCTCCGTGCCGCTGGCCAACCGTGCCACCATCGGCAACATGGGCCCGGAGTTCGGTTCCACCTGCGGCATCTTCCCGATCGACAACGTCACGCTCGACTATCTGCGTCTGACCGGCCGCTCCGAAGAGCAGGTCGCGCTGGTTGAGGCTTATGCCAAGGCCAACAAGCTGTGGGGCGACGCCTCCGACCCGGATTACGTGGAACCGCAGTACTCCGAATACGAGGAGCTTGACCTCGGCGCTGTGGTGCCGTCCATCGCCGGTCCGAAGCGCCCGCAGGATCGCATTCTGCTGTCCGAAGCCAAGGAGATGTTCGAGAAGACCGCTCCCGCCTACGAGACTGAGAAGACCGTCAAGGATCCGGTGGCTGTATCCACCGACTTCCGTGGCGATTTCAACATCGAGAACGGTGACGTGGCTATCGCTTCGATCACCTCCTGCACCAACACGTCCAACCCATCCGTGATGATCGCCGCCGGCCTGATCGCCCGCAACGCGCACGCCAAGGGCTTGAAGCCGAAGCCGTGGGTCAAGACCTCGCTGGCTCCCGGCTCCCAGGTCGTGGCCGACTACTTGAAGGCCGCAGGCCTCCAGGACGACCTCGATGTACTCGGCTACCAGCTGGTCGGCTTTGGTTGCGCCACCTGCATCGGCAACTCCGGCCCGCTGCTGCCCGAGATTTCCGAGGCGATCAACACCAACGACCTGACCGTCACCGCCGTGCTCTCCGGCAACCGCAACTTCGAAGGCCGCATCAGCCCGGACGTCAAGATGAACTATCTGGCCTCCCCGCCGTTGGTCATCGCCTACGCGCTCGCCGGTACTATGGACTTCGACTTCGAAACCCAGCCGCTCGGCACCGATGCGGATGGCAACGACGTATACCTGAAGGACATCTGGCCCACCAACTCCGAGGTGGCCGCCGTGGTGGACGGCACCGTGAGTCGCGAGATGTTCCTTAAGGACTACGCTTCCGTATTCGACGGCGACCATCGCTGGAAGGGCCTCGACGTGCCGGAAGGCGAACTGTTCGCATGGAACGACAAGTCCACCTACGTGCGCAAGCAGACCTTCTTCGACGGCATGAAGGCCACGCCGGACCCGGTCGCCGACATCCACGGCGCCCGCGTGCTGGCCCTGTTGGGCGACTCGGTCACCACCGACCACATCTCCCCGGCAGGCGCGTTCAAGGCCTCCAGTCCTGCCGGCAAGTACCTGACCGAGCGCGGCGTGGAGCCGAAGAACTTCAACTCCTACGGTTCCCGTCGAGGCAACCACGAGATCATGGTGCGCGGTACGTTCGGCAACATCCGCCTGCGCAACCAGCTGCTCGCCTCCGTGGGCGAGGAGGTGACGTCCGGCGGCTTCACCTACGACTTCCTCGCCAAGAAGCCGACCACGATTTTCGAAGCCTCCCGCGACTACATCGACAACAAGGTGCCGCTCGTGGTGCTGGCCGGCAAGGAATACGGCACCGGATCCTCGCGTGACTGGGCTGCCAAGGGCACGGTGATGCTCGGCGTCAAGGCCGTGATCACCGAGAGCTTCGAGCGCATCCACCGTTCCAACCTCATCGGCATGGGCGTGCTTCCGTTGCAGTTCCCGGCAGGCGAATCCTATGAGTCCTTGGGCCTTAACGGCACCGAGACCTATGACGTCGCCGGCGTCGAGAAGCTCAATGAGGGCGTAACCCCCAAGACGGTTCATGTCACTGCCACTCACGAGGACGGCTCCAAGACCGAGTTCGATGCAGTGGTTCGTATCGACACCCCCGGTGAGGCCGACTACTACCGCAACGGCGGCATCCTCCAGTACGTGCTGCGTAACCTCATGAAGTAACTTTCTTGGCTCCCCTCTCTGAGCGCGAAGCTGACTGAGGGGAGCAAAGGCCGGTATCTTCTAAGATACCGGCCTTTATCGTTTGTAATGGTTTGTCGTCTATGCCGAGCAGGGTAATTTAATTCTCGGGAACCAGCCCCTCATAGAGGTAGAAAGACGTGGCCTGTTCGCCGTCGCCATTCGTGGGCAGCGTATGCTCGCTTACCTGGGCCAGGCCGAGATGCACATAGAATCCGACATCGCAGGTGGTGTCGGTAAACAGGAAATACTTGCTCACTCCGGCTTCGCGGAATGCAGTCATCAAGGTATCGAACATGCGGCGGCCTAGTCCATGTCCACGAGCCGCCGGATCCAGCACGAACAACACCACTTCCGCCGAGTAGTCGTGACCAGTCTGCGTAGCCTGTTTACGCAGATGTTCATCGATATTGAGAATCCCCAGAATATCGCCGGCGGCCTTAAGTCCGTCCTTAGCGCACACCAATCGCAGCAGACCTCGCAAGGAATTGATACGATGAGTGTTCAACGGCCTGCGATGGTCCAACGCGTCGACTCGCCCCAGAATCAACGCGACTGGTTCCCCGTCGAGTTCTGCGGTAAACGCGCAGGTCGCGCGCGCCAGACAGTTCTCCCAGTCGGTCTCGGCCGCCAGCAGGCCGGTTTTCTCGTCGTACTCGGGGTACCACATGCGGCGCACCACGTCGATTAATGCCGGGTAGTCGCTCTTGCGCAAAGTGCGGATAATCGGTTCACTCATATGCCCATTATGCCTGTTACGTCCTAACAATGATGAAGCCGCGAGCGTAACGGAAGGGCATCTTACAATCGTGCGGGCAGGTCGGCCCTCTCCACAAGTCGAGCCATCTGTACCCGACCCATGTTCAGTTTGTCCGCAGCCGAGGAAAGGTGCGCTTTTGCCGTGCGTTCCGAGATGAACATACGGGAGGCGATCTCGGCGTTGGTATAGCCTTCCGCAGCCAACATCACGGCTTCACGCTCACGATCGGGCAACGCACCAAGCAATTCGCGCGCCGCATCTCTGCGCGAGCGCGGTTGAGACTCGCTTAAATCGTCAATCAGCTGTTTCTGACTGGCTGTGTTGAACTGTGGTGCCCCGGCGCATACTCCCAGAACGCGGCGAATAATGTCATCAGGAGCATCGGTTTTCGATACAAAGCCTTCAGCGCCGGCCTCCACCGCACGCTTCACGGTGCTGGAAGGGCTGAGCGAAGTCAGAATCAATACATGCGGGGCATGGGGCAGCGATTGCAGTCTGCGAGTTGCTTCAATGCCGTCCACATCAGGCATGGCGATATCCATCAACACCACATCCGGCTGTTCGCCGATGGGGAAGCCGAAACCTCCAGCGATACCGGTGTTTCGGGCGCATGACGCCGTGCGTTCGTCAGTCCCTCTTGATCCGATCAGCAACCCGTTACGCAGCCCGGTCCGATTGCTCCTGCTGAGACCGCTCGGCATCAGCCTCGTCAGCCCCTTACGATCTGTGGTGTTGTTGCCGTGGTGTTTGGCGCTTTGGGACTGGTACTGAGCTTCATACCAATCATCAACAACTCGGTATTCGTTACGCCGCGAGCTGAGATGCACGAAAAGCCGTTCTCATTCATGGAATGTTCAGCATTGCTCTACTAGTATGGAACGTGAAACAACGCTAAAGGAGCGATTATGACATTCGGTCAGCAGCCCCAGAACAACGGGCAGTACAACCCGCAATACAATACTTCCGATTACAACACCGCGCAGCAGAACTACCAGTATGCCGCGCAGGGCACGGGTGCAGGCACAGCGGTCATCAACACGACGATGACTTACAACTATGAGGAGGCTCGCCGCGCTTCCGTAACCAAGGTCTACGGCGAAATGACCATTGGCGTCATCGTCACCGCGATAGTGGCGTTTATCGGGCAGATGACGGGAGCCTATTACGCGTTCCTCGCATCCACCGGTGCCATCGGCCTCATCGCGCTTTGTGTGGTTCAGGTGGGTCTTGCCGTGGTGCTCGGCGCCCGAGTCACCAAGATGAAGTCCGGCACCGCCCGTGTCATGTTCTATGTGTACGCGGCGCTTATGGGCTTTACGCTGAGCTCCATCTTCATGGTGTACAGCCTTGGTTCGATCGTCACCGCACTGGGTATCACTGCGGCGTTCTTCTTCGCTTTGACCATGTTCGGCATGACCACCAAGATCAACATGCTCAAGGCCGGTCCGATTCTTATGATTGGCCTGATCGTGCTTATCATCTCGCAGCTGGTGCTCATGTTCCTGCACGTTGACGGCATGACCCAGATTGTGTGCGCGCTTGGGCTGATCCTGTTCGCCGGCATGACCATCTACGATGCGCAGTCCACGCGCGCTTTGCTGAGCCAGTACGAGGCTCAGGGGCCGGAGATGGTCAAGAGGGTTTCCATCCTGTGCGCGCTGAACCTCTACCTCGACTTCGTCAACATGTTCCTCTATATCCTCCAGTTGCTGGGCAACAGGGATTAGTCATGAACTGATTCGCGGCATACGACCGCATCAAGCCCGACCACAATGTGGCCGGGCTTTTTCATGCCCGACACATCTGGACGGTAGGCTGACTCCCCGTGAAAAGACAAGAACTTGTGGGTATGTTGTGCCTGTTGCTGACCGCGCTGATTTGGGGCTTTGCGTTTGTAGCGCAGGTGCAGGGCATGGATTCGATGTCCCCCATGTTCTTCAATGCCACCCGCTTCATGCTAGGTGCATTGTCATTGGTGCCGATTCTGCTGTGGCAGCGTGGCCGGGGGAGCAGCAGTACCAGTGAAGCTGCCGATACCGCGGCAGTCGGTGCGGGAGATCGGTTGGTTCAGACCTCATCGCCTGCGATTCGTCTGCTCGCCAACCCGATTATCATTTCCGTGATTTGCGGCATTGTGCTTTTCACCGCCAGCACTTTACAGCAATATGGCATCCTGTACGGTAAATCAGCCGGGCGCGCTGGATTCCTTACCGCCATGTATATCGTGATGGTGCCGTTACTGGCATTTGTGTTCCTGCGTCGGCGCATCGGCGTGCTGGTGTTTGTGGCCGTGGCATTGTCTATCGCGGGCTTTTACTCCCTGTGCATCACTGACGGATTCGGTTCAATCGGGTTGGCGGATATTCTGCTGGTCTTTACTGCCGTGTTGTTTGCCGTGCATATCTTGGTCATCGACACGCTGGGTGCCAAAGTGGATGCCATCAAACTTTCATTCGGGCAGTTCTGTACTACCGCCGTGTTGAGTTGGACTGGTTCCTTGATTGAGGGCTCGGTCGATTGGGCCGGTGCCGCGCATTCCTGGATTCCGATTCTGTATGCTGGCTTCGGTTCGGTGGGCATCGCCTACACGTTGCAGGTGGTTGGTCAGCAGTGGGTGCCGCCGACTCGCGCGAGCCTGTTGATGAGCCTGGAATCGTTTTTCTCCGCGGTCGGCGGCGCGCTGCTGCTTGGCGAGGTGATGACTCCTCGTGGATATCTTGGCTGTGCGCTGATCTTCATTGGCACTCTGCTGGCGCAGGCCCCTGCCAAACTGCCAAAATTCCTGAGAAAAGACTAGTCTGTGGTCTTGGGAGCTTCGCCCACCTGCGGTGCGCCGTTAATATCGCGGTGAATGTTCTGCATCTGCACTTCGATGTTCTGCAAGGATCGCGCGCAGTCGAGCAGCGTCTGCGAATGCTCATTCAGTTTGGCGTCCGGCAGGTCGGTTTTGTATCGCAGCGCATGTTCCAGCGATGCCCAGTAATCCATGGCGATGGTGCGGAACTGCACTTCGACCGGCGTGTAATGCGCGCCTGAAGACAGGAACACCGGCACCGCATAGATGACGTGCAGCGAACGGTACCCGTTCTGCTTCGGATTCTTGATGTAATCCTTGACTCGCAGCACCTGAATGTCGGACTGCGACGACAGGTAGTTCGACACGGAATACACGTCATCGCGATAATTGCAGATCACGCGGATGCCGGCCACATCAAACAGGTTGTCTTTGATGGAATTGACGCTGAGCGGCAGTCCCTTGCGTTCCAGCTTGCCGATAATCGAGTTCACGGATTTCAGACGCCGTTCCATATGATGTATCGGATCATGGCTGAATCGCACCTGGAACTCGGCATCGAGGATTTCCAGCTTGGTGCTGATTTCGTACATTGCGCCTTCATATACCTGCATCTGATCCACGAATTCGGTGATTTGCTCGGTATTGAAGGTGCCGCCGGGCAAGTCCAGCGTCTTCAGTCGGGCTTGCAGGTCGGAAGTGTTCAGTCGGCTATGTCGGTCAAGTATCACGTCAATCAATATACTCGGCTCAAGCTGCCCGATATGGGAGTTGCCGGGGAATCTCCCAAGATACTCCATGTACCGGTTTCTCCAGTTGGTGCGGACCGCTGCCGCGCATCATGACGAACCCGGCCGATAGAATCGATCATTATGAACGAAGACATGATGACCGAGGCGGAGCGCGCCTCGATTGAATCCGATGAGCACCTTACAACACAGGAACGCGGCAAGGGCGTGTTCCACATCCATACCCTCGGTTGTCAGATGAATGTGCATGATTCCGAGCGCATTGCCGGCGTGCTCGAGACAGATGGTTATGTGCCGGCCACCGAGGAACAGGTCAATGACCATGACCTCGATCTCATTGTGCTCAACACCTGTGCGGTGCGTGAGAACGCTGCCGAACGCATGTATGGCACGGTGGGCCTGTGGGCGGAGATGAAGCGTCAGCGCCCGAACCTGCAGATTGCCGTTGGCGGGTGCATGGCTCAGCTTGACCGCCAGAAAATCGCCAATAAGGCGCCATGGGTCGCTGCGGTATTCGGCACCAAGAACATCGGCGACCTGCCGCAACTGCTCAACCAGAACCGTGCCACCGATACTCCGCAGGTCAAGGTCGATGACCAGCTTCAGCAGTTCCCAAGCCAACTGCCTGCGGCCAGGGCTTCCCGCGTGAGTTCGTGGGTGGCGATTTCCGTGGGCTGCAACAACACCTGCACGTTCTGCATCGTTCCGACCACGCGAGGCAAGGAAAAGGATCGCCGTCCGGGAGACATTCTTGACGAAGTGCGCCAGTGCGTGGCCAACGGCGCCAAGGAAGTCACCCTGCTCGGGCAGAACGTGAATTCCTTCGGATATGGCATCGGTGACCGCTACGCCTTCAGCAAACTGTTGCGTGCTTGCGGCACGATTGATGGGCTCGAGCGTGTGCGCTTTACCTCGCCGCATCCGGCCGCTTTCACCGATGACGTTATTGAAGCCATGGCTGAGACCCCGAACGTGATGCATCAGCTGCATATGCCGCTGCAGTCAGGCTCCGACAAGATTCTGCGGGCCATGCGCCGTTCCTACCGCGCATCCAAGTTCATGACGATTCTGGAGAAGGTGCGTCAGGCCATGCCGGATGCGCAGATTTCCACCGACATCATCGTCGGCTTCCCCGGAGAGACCGAGGAGGATTTTCAGCAGACTCTGGATGTCGTGCGTCAGGCACGATTCTCTTCCGCATTCACTTTTATCTACTCGCCGCGTCCGGGCACGCCGGCCGCCGAGATGGAACAGGTGCCGCACGATGTGGTCCAGGATCGTTTCAACCGACTGGTGGCGTTGCAGGAACAGATCACCGCGGAGAATCTGCAGTCCTTCGAAGGCCGTGACGTTGAAGTGATGATCACCGGTACTCAGGGCAAGAAGGATGCCGACACCCATCGAGTCACCGGCCGCGAGAAGACCGGCGTGCTGGTGCATATCGGCGTGCCCGAGGGCCAGCCCATGCCGCAGATTGGCGACTTCGTGACGGCCACCGTCACCCATGCCGGTCGCCACAATCTCATCGCCGACCCTGACCTTGCTCAAGGGCAGACCTACTCGGTGCGACACTGAGAGGGTTTTCCACTCAGAGAGAGGAACTGCAAGTTCTCGGCTCCCCTCTCTGAGAGGAGCCGGCCGCGAAGCGGACTGAGGGGAGTTACGGTACGAGCAAAAGTGTACGAGGGGAAAACAACATGAAGCGAGTCGTCAGCATTGTAGGGCCTACTGCCTCAGGCAAGACCGGGCTTGGCATCGCCATTGCCAAGCGGTTGGCCGAGGCGGGGGAGCGGGCCGAGATCGTGAACGCGGACGCCTACCAGATGTACCGCGGTATGGATATCGGCACCGCGAAAGCGAGCGCTGAAGAACAGGCGGCAGTACCTCATCACCTCATCGACATCATCGACCCGGAAGACACGATGACCGTCGCTCGTTTCCAGCAACTTGCCCGGCAGACCATCACCGATCTGCAATCGCGCGATATCCGCCCGATTCTCGTGGGCGGTTCAGGGCTGTATGCCAGGGCGGCCATTGACGACATTACTTTTCCCGGCACTGATTCTGATGTGCGCAAACGGCTCGAGGAACGCGAAAAAACCGAGGGGGCGGGCGTGCTGTTCGACGAATTACGGGATAAAGACCCCGAAGCCGCCGCGCGCATGGATCCGCGCAACCCGCGACGCACTATTCGCGCACTTGAAGTCATCGAGCTTACTGGCAAACCGTATTCGGCAAGCTTGCCGCGCTACCGTTATGTGATTCCCTCCGTCCAAATCGGTCTTGATCTGGATCGTCCGAATTTGGATCATCGCATCGACCTGCGCACCAAGCAGATGTATGACGATGGATTTATCAAGGAAGTCGAACGTATCCGCCCTCATTTGGGCGCCACTGCCGTGCGCGCGCTCGGTTATCAGCAGGTCATCGACCTACTGGACGGCATCTGGGACGTGAACGAGGCGTTTGCCGATATCGCGCAGAAAACCAAGCGGTTGGCCCGCAAGCAGATGGGTTGGTTCGGCCGCGACCCTCGCATCCATTGGCTGCAGGCGCTGAACCCGAAGCTGGTCGACAATGCGATGGCCATCATCGCACATGCCGATGCCGGCGACTATGACCCCATTGACGCCCGTGCCGACGAATATACCCAACATCATCTGGGAGATATCGCAGCATAAATCACGTGTCTCCCCTCTTCGAGGGGAGCTGTCAGCAAAGCTGACTGAGGGGAGCCTCAGGTTGACCCCGTGTGGCTCCCCTCAGTCGTCTGCGGCGCCAACTCCCCTCGGAGAGGGAAGCCAAGTACAGGAAATCAGTGTGCTGGTCCTTGGTTCCAACCGGCTATAAGGAATACGCGCGTTGGATTGGCGGGACGCAGAATACGGTCGAACATATCCTCGAATGCGGAGATGTCACCGCGATAGGCCGTGTGCTTGGCGGCACGATATTCCTCGCGTGTCACTTCGCCCCAGTCAAGATCCCAGCCGGCGTCATGAGCTAGACGCGAACCGAATATGCGCAGCACCATGGCATTGCCGCCTCGGAACGGATGCAGATAGCCTAATTCGTCATACAGTGATGCAAGCGCATGCACGAACACGTCGCGGTCCAGGGCATGCAGGTTACGTTTGTCTGCCAATTCCGTGGCGATATTATGTGCGCCGGTTTCGATCAGACCGGCGGGGAAGAACGCCTCCGGATTCGCGGCGCGCTCACGGTCATTGGTCACTTCACGCGTGGTGTTGGACGTACGCAGCTTGCCGGCATCCTCGAACACGCCCTCGAAGAGATCCTTGTGTATGGCAATCAACTCATCCAAATCGCCTGAAGGGTTCCAGCGACGTTCCGCCAGCAACACGGTACGGGCGAACACGGCATCGGCACGATCCGTGGCGTGATCATCAAGACTGCCTGCAGCCAAACGATCCGTGCCCGCGGAACTCGCTGCGGCACGCAAACGCATAGCGGTTTGCTCATCGGCCACATCAATGAGATGAGTCACGGCTTCCAAACCGCGTTCGTAGGAGGCCGCGGCTCGCATCGTTGCCTCGCCCGGCGTCATAGCTTCCAGTGCGCAGTTCTTCAGTGCAAATGCGACTGCGCTCGCACGCTCTGCGGGTGTCATGCAACCCATCATAGGGTATATCCGACGTTGATAGGGGGAATGGCCGCGATGAAATCGCTGAAACAGTGACCGGTGATTTCGCTTATCCTGCATTGTCACGGTGTCGTCACCGGCCATGAGCCCCCGTCCTAGTAGAATCAGTCACGATATGGCACGAACAGCATCCTCCAACAGCAATAATGGCCGCAAATCCAAAGGCGGCGGGAACTCCACCCATGATGGCGAGACCAAGGTCCAACCTGAGTTCGACCTTGATGTTGAGCCCACATGGAAGAAGGTCCTGCTTGCGATTCCGCGTGCCTTGGGCGCCGGCGTACGTGCGGTTACCGGCGTCGGTGAGTACGATCCCGCCTACCGTCGTGACGGCCTGTGCTTCCTGTTGCTCGTGCTCGCCGTACTGTTCTGCGCTTCCGAATGGTTTCGTGTTGACGGAGTGTTTGGCCAGCTGCTGCATGCCATAGCGTCTGGCGTGCTCGGGCTGATGAGTGTTGTGCTGCCGGTGCTGCTTTCCGCTGTGGCCATTCGTTTGATGCGCAACTCAGGCAAGGGATCCAACAATCCACGTGTGGTCACCGGTTGGGTGCTGCTGATGTGGTCCGTCTGTTCGATTCTTGATGTGGCCATCGCGTCCAGCCATACATCCTTCAATATCGCGGTTCTGCAATCTGCAGGCGGACTACTGGGTTTTTTCCTTGGCTCGCCGCTTGCTTGGGGTCTATCCAATGTATTCGCGATTATCGTGTTCGTGGTTGTCGGGCTGTTCTCCCTGCTGATGATTACCGGCACCCATGTGACCGATATACCGGAAGACGTTCGTAAGCTATCCGCCAAGATCCAGCGCAAGCCGTATGTGCCCAAGGGCCAGGAGCCGGATGACGGCAATCAGTTCCCCAACGAGGTTCGTGTTGGAGACTCCACGCTCGCTTTTGCCGAAGGCGTGCCCGCGCATGATGGCACCGATGAGGAGTCTGATGGAGAGAACAAGTCCGGTACGGCCAAACCGGGTCTCTTCGCTCGGCTGTTTGGACGTAAACCCAAGACGGAGGACGACCAGACCCTTGATCGGTATGCCGCCGACAATCCCTTCGACCGTGCGGCCAGCCAGCATGGCGCCGCTGCGGAAACTCCAGTGGTAGATACGACAACCGGCGAAATCACGGGAGGTCGGACCATCGCATCCTCGGCCTATGAGGGTGCCTCGCATGCTGTCGGAGACGTGGCTG
>OBWN01000273.1_pt1 | contig 24609 bp, 19 predicted proteins | sample 1501351 | NCBI WGS metagenome assembly OBWN01 (sample SAMEA2580087, study PRJEB22360) | human gut metagenome | biome: human gut; feature: human-associated habitat; material: faeces | place: Denmark | collected 2008/2010
AAGTTAATATCCTGAAAGCAGGAAGTTAACTTCCTGCTTTCAGGATATTAACTTTCTCTTGCCAAGAAGTTAGTTCTTTGTTTTTACGATGTTAACTTCCTGTTGCCGACTTCCGGATTTCATGGTATAAACAGGCTCAATATTTGCATTTCGCTTGCCGATCCACTCCTGTTTCACTATTTTTTTGAAAACAGAGAGTTATCCCAAGATCACTTTTTCCCACTTTTTAATATAGATTTCGAGATATTGCTTACATAATAACAATCGGTAAGTATAGATACCGATGCTACTTTCAATGGCTACCCAAATCCCTATTCAGACACCTGCTTTTATAGATATGAACAATTAATGCCCATCATAGCCTTTTCAACCTAAATTATATATTGGTCTAACTTTGTTTATACGCACTATGTATTTGAGAGCACTCCTTCTCCATGACACCCCTGCATCACATTGGCTTGCAGGCTTCCCCCTGCATTCCCTTCTAGCCAAATGTCTTTACTAACTTGCGCTCCGTATAGCGTATCTGCAAACAAATGTCTAATCTTTATCTCCGAACTCTATTGAGCGAAAACGGGCTTGTAAGACCTTCAATCGTTCCATCAGTTCCCCAAACTCAAGAGAGGCTCCATAGATAAAACTATTCTGCATTTCCTTGTAATCAGTTTCATACTGGGGTAGCAATACTTCTTTGGGTAGAATGGTGATAGAATCTGGTAAATCCTTGTCATAATCAACGTAGCCGACATGGTAAAATTTTCGGCGATGTTCAACTATTTCGTGGTAGAGAGCTGCATCGTTTATGGCAAGATCCGCATAAGGTGTGTTCATCAGTTTTTCTAAATCATAGAAATGCCGAGTCATCCTTCGTGTTCTAGGCTTTTCTTTTTGAAACTCTTCATTGAGAAGAAATGCTTTTTCCAAAAATGTCCTAGTAGGACTGACCGTACGGATGGTCTGCACCAAATCTGAATCTACATCTTCACCCACATATGTTTGTTCAATAAGCGACGAGATTCTCCTCATCTCGTATGGCTCAGACATTGACAAGATACTGATTTCTATTTTTACTGTCGGGATAGCATATGCAGCCTGACTATTGTAGATTGAGGAGTATTGCACGTAAAGCACAGAAGGGTCTTTGTCGTGTGGCACTTTTCTCGGTTCTCCATTTTCATCAAGTATATCATTGTCAGAGAGTACGGTCACGTTAAGTCTAAGCTCTGCCAGTTTCGCTTCCAACTCGTCTTTGAACTCTCCGAACAAAAAGTCTTGTCCTTTCTCGCGAAGATTATGGATTTGTGTATTGCTAGTGCAGTTTGCACAGGAAAGTTTTTTAACGTTCAGAAAATAGTCCCGACTCAAAACCAAATCAATATCCTCACTAAAGCGGTTGATGATGTCCCATCCTTTACTGAGGCTCGTCCCCCCTTTGAACAACAGATATTCTGACACGCTGGTATGGAACAGGGCATACAACACAGTCGTTACCCACCAGTCTTTTTCTGCAGCGACTTCATCTATTTGTCGTGCCTCAACCACACCTTGTATCATAGCCTTTCGCTCTTTGAGCGAGAAATCAATCCATTTGCTCATCGTTTTAATCCCTTCTTAATTACTTGTCGCATCCATACCGGAGCTAATAATAAATCATATTCTATTGTATCAGCCTCTGGCGTTTCAGTGAACAGCTGACCAATTCTTGTTTCGTCCTTAGGCGTGATGTTATTTTCACCGATGCTGCGCAGTGCTTGCACCAATTCGGACATCAGCCGTCCTCGAAATGCAAAATTCTTAGGTGCCCCATGTTTCAAGGTCACTGTTCGGTTCCCCAATTTTAGCTTTCTGCCAGAACCTGTAGTCAGAAAAATAGTATTCATAGGCACTTGTGTTGAGAATCCCAAGCGATTAGCAGCTGTAGCTCCAGTAGGTATTACCTTTGCTTTGTCTCGCTTAGCTATTTCTGTCACCAATTCGTATGCTGAGGGATATAAGGTACCAAAGCGTGTCTTGCGAGCCTTCACATAGACTCCTTTTGCTATACGTGTTATTAATCCTTCTTTTTCAAATTGAGCGAGCAATTTGGTGACGTACTCAACATCATATTGAGAGAAAGATGACACAAAGAATATCTCACCAAACTTGCTGCGAGTTATTCTTTTCCTAATCTGTTGTATTACTGTATTTTCCATTAATAATCCGCTTTAATAAAGGTCGGAATGATTGCAAATATTTCCGACTATAAAGCTACTGCTTTTATTTCAATTGACAATGGTTTAGACCATAAGATTTTGTTTTTTGACCGAAATCGTGAAGTTTTGTTGTCATTCAAATCGTACTTCCATGAAATTGTTTATGTCTTGTATTAGCTAACCTAGTTATGAAGTACTCTTTCAAATTTCATTATAATATAGGTAAATAATATGTTTTCACACAACTTTCAAAACGAAAGATTGTTTCCCAAACATGTAATTCAAATGATCTCTTATGAACCAAAAGCGCAATCAAACCAAAGTCGTAAACGTGTTTACCGTATTTATGGTAATGCTGATCTTGTATTTTATCGTGGGACTTTTCACCGTCATCAATCAACAATTCCAGATACCGTTACAAACAGCTATGCTGCCCCACGATGGTAATATCACCAATGCATTGGTGACAATGCTGAATTTTTCATGGTTTCTTGCCTATCCCCTATCCGAAGGATTCGGAACACGATGGCTGGAAAAATACGGATACCGAAAAACATCTTATCTTGCCTTACTGATACTTATCGCCGGACTGGCGATCTACGAAGCAGCTGTGCTTTTCCATATATATACGCCCATGCAGGTCTCCATCATCGGAAATCACATTTCTGTCGGCTTTTTCATTTTTCTGATCGGCTCTTTTGTGATCGGTGTAGCCGCAACGATCCTGCAAGTAGTGCTCAATCTATATCTCACAGTTTGCCGAATTGGTAAAACAACAGCCTTGCAGCGACAGATGATCGGCGGAACAAGCAACTCGATAGGTATGGCTATCGCTCCGTTGGTAATCAGTTATCTGATATTTCACGGAACACCTTTGCACGACATCGTGACGAAGCAGTTCATTATCCCACTGATCATATTGATTCTGATCATGCTGATTATTACTCTTTTAGTTGGTAAAACACAAATGCCTTCTATCGACAATGTACGCCAAGCACCGGGAGAAAACCTCGATAAAAGCGTATGGTCCTTTAGAAACCTGAAATTAGGGGTATGGGGTATTTTCTTCTATGTAGGCATCGAGGTGGCCGTCGGAGCTAATGTCAATATGTATGCATCCGAACTCGGAGGATCGTTCGCCTCAAACGCTACCCACATGGCTGCCTTATATTGGGGATTGCTGTTATTGGGACGCTTCTTAGGCTCCTTTATCAAGCAGGTCCCTTCCGAAAAGCAACTGGTGATAGCCTCCATCGGAGCCATCGTACTACTCGTGCTTGCTATGCTGACGGCCAATCCCTGGATATTGACATTGATAGGCTTTTTTCATTCCATCATGTGGCCGGCCATTTTTACATTGGCAACCGACCAACTGGGGAAATATACCACTAAGGCATCCGGAGTGCTGACAATGGGAGTCATCGGCGGAGGTATTATCCCTCTTTTACAAGGAATCTTTGCCGATGTGATGGGTGGCAACTGGCTTTGGACATGGCTGTTGGTCATCGCCGGGGAAGCTTACATTTTGTATTATGGCCTAAATGGATACAAACAACATTAAACTCTATGATAAACTTCATCAAACGGTACTCTGCCCCGTTCACCCCAGATTCCTTTGTTTCCATCCCGTATTCCACAGGCGATCACCATGTTCACTTCGGCCCCATGAGGCAACTTCAATAGTTTCTTCATTTGTTTGCTGTCAAAGCCCTCCAAAGGACAGGTATCATATCCTTCGTTTGCCATGGCAATCATAAATGTCTGGGCAGCCAGTGCACAAGATTTGTGGACGACAACACGCATATCACTTTCGGAAACTTCACGCACAATGGGGCGGAAAAGGCCGATAGCCTTAGCCAATACAGATCTCAGGAGTCCCAGTATCCTAAAAAAGCGGGCATACAGAAACGGCATTAGCTTTCCATAATAGAGCTCTCTGTCTTTAATACGTTTTTCCTGACGTTCTTTGGGACTGTTTCGTCTCACGTTTCCTCTTTCAAAATCAAGCACGAACTTTGCCCGGCTCCGGTATAAATCCTGACGCGTAACAAAAACAACAACCTCTGAAGCCGTTGAAGTTGCGGTCTGATCAAGGCAGGCTTTGGATATTTTTGCCAGCAATTCCGGCTGTATGACTTGATAAAACTCCCACAATTGCATATTTGAACTGTTAGGCGCCAATGTTGCCAGTTCCAGACAATGTTTCACTTTCTCAGGGTCCAACGGCTTCGTTTTATCAAACACCCGCACGGAACGACGATAATTTAAGACTTCTTCTAAATTCATTTCCTATAATAATCAAAATTACTTTTCGCGACTCAACTGCCGCATTACAACTTCTGCCATTTCTTTTGAACTGAACGGGTTTTGTCCCGTTATCAGGTTACAGTCCACCACTACTTTCGAGGTCATCGGAATCAATGCCTTCTCGTAGTCGGCTCCTTTCTTTTCGAGTGCAGCCTCAAGGTCGAAAGGTACTTCCTTTTTTCTCCCGGCCAAACTTTCTTCAAACCAAGAAAAGCCTGTGATCTTTTTATCTTTGATAAGATACTCTCCTCCGGACAGTTTAACATTCAAAAGCCCGCTTACACCATGACAGATGGCCGCTACTGCTTTATCACTCTCATAATGCTTTTCAATAATCGCCTGCAATACAGTATCGTCAGGAAAATCATACATCGCACCATGACCACCTGCCAAATAAACACAGTCAAATAGCTGTCCGGAAACTTCGGCTAAACTTTTTGCATGCTGCAATTCACGCCTGAATTCAAGATCATCCCAATAATCCTTCGAAAGTTTGTCCAACATCATCGGTTTTAGACTCTCCGGATCAACAGGAACATTGCCGCCCTTGGGGCTTGCGACGGTTATTTCATACCCTGCCTCTTCGGCACAATGATAGATATGGGTCAACTCACTGAGCCATAACCCTGTTTGCAGATTACCATCGGCATACATATCGGTTCCGGTTACAACAATCAGCATCTTTAAAGCATCCATAATATATTATTTTAAGTGACGTGATATAGAAACGTACCTACAACCGACTTGTTATCTTGCTAACCGGAGTTTTAACTTTTTTTCAGTGGCTACGGTCATCCCTATTTTCAGTACACCGGACACATCATCAGAGAACTTCAAGCTGCCGCTTCGCACATTCGTATCCTTCCTCATAGAGATCGGTCAGTTTTTGAATATCACGTTCAATGCGGTCCACTACAACAGGCTTCTGAGGACGGATGACAAGGATATCCCCCTCCTCTTCCATACGCTCTACCATCTCTAACTGTTCATTGTACGCAGCACAACGCCGACTTAACGCTTCCCGCATCTTGGGGTATTTACGATAGACAAAAGGAGGAATACGGATGTCTTTGTTCTCTTTTCGATAACCACGATTCCGGGTGAGGACAACTACATTATTCCGATATCCGTCGTGTATGGCACGTTGCAAAGGAATTGAATCTACAATGCCGCCATCCAGCATAGGGATGCCGTCTACATAAGCTATGGGACAAACGAAAGGAAGGCTGCTGGAAGCACGGACAATGTCGATTACACGGTTCTTATCCTTTTTTTCCTCAAAGTAATCGGCTTCCCCGGTCAGGCAATTGGTAGTCACCATCACATATCGTTCGGGCGAATCAAAGTATGCCTGATAATCGTAAGGAAGAATATGTTCGGGAAATTCCGTAAAGAGAAGATCGAAGTCCAGGATATTCCGTTTCTTGAGCAAATACTTCAATCCGATATAATGGTACTTCTCTAACAAGTCGATGTTACTGTACTTGGCCCGTCCACGCTGGCGAGACATATACGAAAGCCCGTTGCAAGCTCCCGCAGAGACCCCGATTGTATAGGGAAAACGAATATCATGGTCCATCAGATAGTCCAGTACCCCACAGGTAAATACGCCGCGCATACCTCCTCCTTCGAGTACCAGACCGGTTTGATTATCAATTGTCATCTTTCAAAATAATTAGTCGTTAGAATTCGGTAATCAATACGAATCAGCAGTTGTCGGGTTTGAAACTTCAACCCTTCTTAGGCCTCCGGATGACCAACAGTGAAGGCAAATCGCGGAACACCTCTTCTTCTTCGGACAGCTTCGTATAAGATAAGTGACTCATCACAAGCAAGCCATCCTTTCGCTGCCGAAGTCAGATTGGCAGCACCACTAAAAGGCTGTGTCCGGATCTGAGACGAATATTTTGCCAGGATCGGATCGGTCGATTGCCGGAAAGCTTCATCATCCGTATCAAAAAGGAAGAGATGAACCTGTGCTCCCCCTTCCAACATACTTTCAAGATAAGTCAACAAAAAAGCATCAATCACTCCCCCCAGTACGAAAGAGACGGGGGAGCTGCCGCTATAGCCACGATTGACAAAAACAGCAACCGGACATTTCACCTGCTCCATTACATCGTCTATCTTATCGCGAAACAGAGAGAGCCACAGCACTCCGTTGCTTCCCGCAGTATCCGGCCTGTACTTGCTACCGGCTCCCAACAGAAACATATCGGGACGCTCTTTTCGTGCCAACCGGATCATATCCTGTACCAATTTATCGGTTACCCGGTAACGATTCTCAACGCTAAGTCCCAATTCGGAAGCTTTTTCGTCCACGAGGGAAAAACTATCTCGGGCATACTGCTCTGCATTCAGGGGGTTCAGATCCGTACCCACTGTAAAATGGGCAGCAACGACTTGGGCAGCTTTCATCTTCTTTCCGAACAATAAGAAAAAGATGGAAAGCAGGCTGCGTCCCGACTCCGGCCTGCCAAAACAGAAGACCAGCTTCAGCTTGGCCGACAAGCGTTCTTCACGACGGGCAAAAACCCGCTCGACAAGGTGTAACAACGGAGTCGTCATAAAAGTAGTTACCAATGCCATAATGACGAGGATTACAAAGATAGAAGGCGGAAGTACTCCCATTTCGTATCCGATATTCAGTGCCACCAGTTCCATCAGTCCCCGTGTATTCATCAGCGTACCGATAGTAAAACTGTCTTTCCAGGACTCACCTACCAAACGCGCGGCAACAGCACATCCTCCCAGTTTTCCTGCTACGGCAACCGTAATCAGCAGCAGGCAGACACCCCAAAGCGCCGGACTGTTGATCAATCCGATCTCGGTACGCAATCCTGTAAAGGCAAAGAAAAGAGGAAGAAAAAAGACAAGGGCAATATCTTCTACTTTTTCCATCATCACCTTGCGGAATCCGATGCTGGGCGGCATCACCACTCCTGCCATGAAAGCACCGAACAGGGCATGAATACCGATAATCTCGGTAAGCGTGGAAGAAATGATGAGAATCAGCAGAATCAGCGCCACAAATGTTTTGTTAATCACCTCCTGATTGGCATACACCTCTCCCACTTTCTTGAGGAAAGGACGTACCACCATAAACATGATAATGATATAAAGAGCCGTCAGCCCGATGGCGTAAAGGGCACTGGCAAACGTTCCCGCCTTGGCTATGGCGATGACTACAGCCAGCAGACACCAGGCAGTAACGTCATCATTGGCAGCCGAAGCAATGGCCAAAGTTCCCAAAGAAGTCTTTGTCATATTCCGTTCCTGAATGATGCGTGCCAACACCGGAAAAGCGGTTATACTCATTGAGATACCGATGAAGAGAGCAAACGGCAGAAAGGCGGTCTGGGCAGCCGCATACTCTTCATAAATCCAATAGGATGCCACGATGCCGAGGAAGAACGGAACCAATATACCCGCATGGCTGATGACCAATGTTTCGTTTATCTTGTTTTTGAGTACGCTAAAGTCTAGTTCCATCCCGATTACGAACATGAAAAGAACCAGTCCGACCTGGCTCAGCAACTCCAGATTGGTAAGAGATTCGGGAGGGAAAAGGGCTTGAAACACATCTGGGAAAAAATAGCCTAACACAGAAGGCCCCAACACAATACCCGCCACAATCTCACCAATCACCCCGGGCTGCCCGATGTGCTTGAACAGAAAGCCGAAAAGCCTTACCATCAGCAGGACAGCAATGATCTGTATCAGCAATATACTCAAGGGATGATGTAAGTTGTCGGTGACAAACTGACAAAACATAGTGAAAGGAGTGTCTTCTGCGACAGTTGACGATGCTACCGCATGGTGTGAAAAACGATCTCCCTCCTCGATAGCCATGTAAATAAGCGCCCCGAAAAGGAGCAACATAACCGCATAAATAAGATAATTCTTTTTGGCTCTCTGCATACAAGCATATTTTTTTGTGAAGTGTGTCTATGCAAAGATAAAACAAACCAAAATAAAAAATAGTTTTAGAGTAAGTTTAAATCTATTCGAAATAGTATTTTCACCACAGAGCAGACAAAGCAGGCGAAGACCGGGATGAAACCGATTCGTGGCGGCACAAAACCATAACCAACTCAAAAGCAACACTATACAAATACAAAAATAGGTTTTAAATCAAAGGTATTTGGGTTTAAAAGGTAAGCCCCGTTAATTTAAAACCAACGGGGCAGTGCTTCGAAACCTATCAAAAAGAAACCTTAAACTTGCCTTATAAAGACCAAAAGGTATCGCTTTTCATTCTCCTGTTTGCAAATACATTTTCAAATATCGATTTTCAGTGAGCCCTGTAAAGGAATCCATTTGTTTCCGTCACCTGCTCCAAGTCGGAAGCCGATATTGTGAAATCACTTCCCGACCGTATCCTTTCCAGTACCAGATTTCCGACTCTCCGGGCATCTTCTTCCGAAGCAAACCCTTTCCGTCCGGGAAGTGAAGGTATGTATGGCTGGCAGATCACTACCCGGTCGCCACAAAGAATCCGGTAACCATATCCGCCTTCATTCTCCGTTTCAATTATTTGGAGACTATACCTACAAGCCTTATGCCGATGGTATAAGAAGAAGGATATCAGCATGCAGATAGCGAGAGTCAGCCAAAGTATGCTCTTATTCTTCTTCATATTCATAAGGCTTCAACTCCCAAGTGTCATCAAAGTATGAACTCGATCCACTGCCGCCTGTCGCAATGATCCCCCGGGTTCCGGTAGAAAAGCAGACAGCATGGATGCGTGTACTGCCTTCAAACGCTGTCAGGTCGTCTCCTTCCCAAAGATCGGTTTCAGGATCATAGATCCAATAGTTCGAATAATAACTTCCTCCGGCAGTAGAGCCCAAAGTCAGATACGCTTTTCCATCGATCACAAAACTGACTCCGTAAGAACGGACAATAGAAGTATAATCATCATCATAATCATCGTCGCTGGTATTGGCAATATCTCTCAATTGTGTCCACGGCGTGGCGGCAGAAGGATCGAAACGCCAAAAGTCCGACACATCGGAATTGTTGTTCTGTCCTCCACAGACATAGGCTTTTCCATTGATCACAAAGGCTGTGGCTCCCTGACGCTTTTGTCCACCGAAACCATTCACGATAGTCCATTGCGAACCGGCTGCCGCAGTAGGATCGAATCGATAAAAGTCCTTCAAATAGTTATCATTGTAACCGGTACCTACATAGCCATAATTATCAATGCCAAACCCAAGGGCATAATAACGGGCTCCCCCTTTGAAGTCATCCATTTGCCGCCAGGTATTTGTCTCCGGATCGTACTCCCACGTATCGGCCAGATACTTCTGATCGGGATTGTAACCGGTAGTGATGTACCCTTTATTCCCCACCGGGAAACCTGTAGCGGCATTCCGAACCGTACCGGGCATATCGGCACGTTGCGTCCACCAGTCATTGTCGATGTCATACTCCCAGGTATCGGCCAGACGGGTTGTTTTCCCGTTGTAACCTCCACAGATATATCCTTTGTTGCCAATCGTGAAACCGGCAGCATCGGTACGTGCCACCCCGTCGAAGTCCGAACGGCGATACCAGACTCCTGCCGTATAGGAAGCATCTTCCGTACAGGCGCACAAGCAAAAAAGTATGGCACAGAGTACCAAAACTCCGGCCCCCGACCTATTCGTTACTGTTTTTTCTATTCCAGTCATTCTTTTATTCTGTTTTTTTAATCGTTAATTACTGACCGCAAATGTAGGCGACATCGGTAAGCGCAAAAAAAAGGATCGACTAACAGGCACATTCTCTCTACCAACGAAAATGAAGTCGATAAATCGTTCCGATTAGTCGATCCTTTTTTTACAGGGACAATAAATCGTCTTCTTTTGCGGCAAAAATGATCCGATTCATGAAACGAAAAAACTTATCCTTGTTTTTTATCACTCTTTTGATATCACTCCTCGCCTCTTGTCGTGACGAACTGTCGACGGCGGGAGGTAAATGGGTGGAAAGCTCCCTGCGAACCATACAAACCGATACCTGTACCGTACGCCTCAGCACTATCCTGAGTGACTCTCTTGCCACATCGGGTGACACTGTCTGCCAGATAGGAACCATTGACGATCCCGTCTGGGGAAAGATAAAGGCTGCTTTCTATGCCGAATATGACGTACCGACAGTTTCATTCAGTGAAAATGCCGACTACAGATTCGACTCCATTACCATCCGGTTCTATTCATCGGGTAACTATCTGGGAGATACCCTGAGTCCGCAACGTATCTCACTGCACAGTCTATCGGAGAATCTGTCATTGGACGAAGGTTATCTGTACACTACTTCGAAGGTGTCCTATCACTCCACTCCCCTGGCTTCCTTTACTTTCACCCCCACCCCGGGCGAAACAATCCGGGAACATGAAATCCGCCTCCCCGACGAATGGGGAGTCGAGTGGTTCGAACATTTCCAGGCCGGTTCACGTGAGATGGAGTCGCAAGAGTATTTCCGCGACTATTTCAAAGGTATCGCATTTATTCCCGAAGAAGGGGGAAATTGTGTCAACGGTTTCATGGTGAACGACTCAAGCTTATGCATCACTCTCTATTATCATCAGACGGAAACGGATGCCACGGAACTGTCCGCCGATTTTTTACCCAACAGCGATCTGAGGTTCAACCAAGTCAGTTGTGACCGCAGCCGGACCGCACTCTCCTCTTTGCAAAGCGGACTCAACAACGGACTTCCTTCTGAAAAATCGGAGCACCAGTCCTATCTGCAAGGGTTGACCGGCATGTATATCAATATTGATTTTCCATTCCTCAATGACCTGCGTGCCGAAGGCAGGCTGGTGACCATCGAAAGCGCCCTGCTCCGGCTATATCCGGTAAAAGGAACTTATGGCGAACAGTATCCCCTTCCCGAATCGCTGACACTGTATACAGCCGATGAAAACAATGTGACGGAAGATGTAGTGACTGATATTTCAGGCAGTTCCGTACAAACCGGAAGCCTGGTGACAGATGAAATGATGGGAGAAGATACCTATTACTCCTTCGATATCACCTCTTTCCTGCAAAGCAATCTGGGAACGGTAGGATACAACCGGAAGATTCTTCAACTGATGCTCCCGGACAACTTATTCTTCACTACCCTGAACGGAGTCGTATTCGGGGATACCGGACATCCGGACAGCAATCCCGTGAAACTAACCCTACTTTATAAAACATATAACCCATGAAAAGAAACCTGATTCTATTGCTTACTCTTTGCCACTCCACTTTATTAATATATAGTCAAAATACCACCAACTCCCCGACTTCCATGTTCGGACTGGGCGAACTCTCCACCGGAGAAGGCGGACAATACTCTGGACTGGGTGGAGCAGGAATTGCCTTGCAAAGCTACAACTTCCTGAATACAGCCAATCCGGCCTCACTTACCGCCATCGAGGGGCAACGTTTCCTGATAGACGCCGGAGTAATGGGAGCTTACAAGGTATATACACAAACCGGGACGAGCAATCACTCGCTGGTAGGTAACCTGAACAACCTGAGCATCGGTTGCCGCATCACTCCACGCTGGTATGGAGCCGTGTTCATGGCACCGGTCAGTAGTGTAGGCTATGCCATCACACTGGATCAGGACATCACGGGAACCGGCAGTTCCACCGTATCGTCACTCTTCGAAGGCGAAGGCGGATTGTCTAAAATGGGAATCAGTACAGCCTATCGGCTTTTCAAGGGATTTTCTGTCGGCGCTAACCTTTCCTACGTAACCGGGACCATCAAACAGACAGAAACCCAGGGAAGTATCAGTGTGGAAGAAAGCTCATACAAGCATGCCTTTTATGCTGACTTCGGCTTGCAATACAAATTTTCACTGAGCCGGAATAAGTACCTCGTGGCAGGAGCTGTATACGGATATTCGCAAGACCTGGCACAAGACAATACCTTGTCGGTAAGCAGCACATCGGGCAACGAATCGATTGACGAAAGCCAACGCCATGTGCGCCAATGCCTCCCCCAGTTTGTGGGAGCGGGACTTGCATACAACAGTCCGCGCTGGACGCTGACAGCTGAATATAAATATACGGATTGGAGTCGTATGAAGTCATCACAAAGCAACGTCCGCTTCGAGAACCAACACCGATTGTCGGCAGGCACAGCCTATACGGCAGGCAATATTTACCGGAATCCGGTGAAACTGTTACTCGGAGCGGGCGTCAGCAACTCTTATATAGTCATTCAGAAGAAGAAAGCAACCAACTACTATGTCAGTGCAGGAAGCAACTTCACTCTGTACAACGGCAACGTTCTCTCCCTGGGAGTGAAATACAGCGACCAGCTTCATCTGCCTAACGGCATGCAACGGGAACGGGGAGTCACACTCTTTTTCAATTTTACCTTTTCGGAACGGACGTACCGGGCGAAGATCCAATAAATCAATCGAGGAACACCTCTTCCTGCTTTAATACATAGGCATCGGCCAAAGCACCGGTAGCAGGCTGTTTCTCATTGTTCAGCATCACCAGGCTGCCTTCCTGCACTTTGAAGTAAGACACTTCGCCTCCTTTTTCAGTAAGCGTAAGCAGATTATCCTTCACCGTAAACGTACCGGTTTCATCGAAATCGGCATCTTTACGGTCAATATAAGCCCAATGATACGTATAGGTGCGATCCTTCTTCAATGTCAGGGTCAGTTCTATGCCCGGACAATCGGCAGCCGGAACCGTACCTTTGTAAACTCCATAGTAATCGAGAGAGGTTTCGGCAGTATGCATATCTACCACTTGTGTGGTATCGCTGCCTGCCGCAGATACATTGGCTTTCTTCGCATTTGTACAACCTACAGCAGTTAAAGTGATGAATGCTGCTGCCATCCAATAAAGATTCTTTTTCATCGGTTTAAGTTTTTATAAATTAATCTTATTATATAATATACCTGCCGCTTTCAAATAAGCCACATAATTCAGATAAAGCTGGAAATGTGCATTCACTTTCGTTTCGTATGCCTGTTGCCATAAGGCTTGTCCTTCCAGATGGTCGGAAAGGGTTTCCAATCCCACTTCATATTGGCTTTTGCTGACACGCCTGTTTTCCTCGGCCTGTTGGAGAGAACGGTCGGCAAGCTCGCTTTCCAGTTTCGCCTCATCAAGATTATTGGCCGCCCGGGTTAGTTCCAGCAACATCAGCTCGTTCAGGCTTTGCTGTTGCAGGCGGGTCTGTTCCAGTTTCGCCTTGGCTGCGCGCACTTTGTTGCTCCTTTCACCGAAATGGAAAAGCGGTATGCTGACATTGAGCAGGACGGAAAAACTGGCATTGTCCAGGAAATTCTTGTCATTCAGTTCCAAACCATGTACATAATCGTAAGAACCTTTGATACCGATTTTGGGCAACAATTCACTGCGGTTCAGTTTCACCTGCTGTTTGGCTATGGCAACTTGTTTATCCAGAATAGTATATTCAGGACGGGCAGTGATATCCAATACCTGAATTTCCAATCCCTGCTCTATCTCCGGAAAGTTACCGGAAACATGGATGTCGGCAGTCAATGGCTTTCCAATGAGATGACACAAATTCATGGTAGCCAGCCGAAACGCATTCTCCGCCTTACGAACAGCCAGCTCGCTCTCGTTCAGCCTGACCTGTACCTTCAATACATCGTTTTGTGGTTTCAGACCGTGTTTGTATGCACTTTCTACATTCTTCTTCAGCTCGGTAAGTACCGTATGATAGGCATCGGCTACTACCTTCATCTCTTTGGCTTTCACGACAAGAGCATAAGCCTGATCGGTTTTCAGAATCACTTCGGTAGCAGTCAGGGTTTCATTCATCTGCGCCATCTGTTTTCCCAGTACCGACATCTTGTAGGCAGCAGTGATTTTGCCCCCCATATAAAGCGGCTGTTCCAACTGTATCCCTCCCATATAGACCCATCCTATCTTATAATCCAGGTTGATACCCGGAAAATAGGCAAAGCCGCCATTAGGTATGAGTTGTCCGGTCGCATCGGGCAGGAAAGTGGGCAGATTGCCACCGGCTATCCCGTAACTTCCGTCGGCATTACTGTAAAGTCCGGTGCCGCTGGCTGTAAAATTGGGGAAGAAGTTCCCTTTGTAACTTTTGGCTGTGTAGTGGGTGCTTTCCGTCTGTTTAATGGAAGCCGCCATTTCTTTATTGTATTTCAATGCCATTTCGCGACACTCTTGCAGGCTGAGTGTCTCCTGTGCGAATGCCGGAGCACAGAAGTCCGACAACATAAAGCAAAGAGAAAGTATAATTATCTTTTTCATCAGTTCTCATTTTTTAATCAGTCGTTTCTTATCTTGAAGAATAAAGCATATAATATGGGTATAAAAAGCAGTGTGATAAGTGTACTGCATAGCAACCCTCCCATAATGGCTGCTGCCAGTGAACCGAACATAGCGTCGGACAGCAATGGAATCATCCCCAGAATAGTGGTGAGCGATGCCATCATTACGGGACGGAGACGGCTTTGCGAACTGTCTATCAACGCGGTGACCGGTTCTATACCGGCATTAATCTGCAAGGTGATTTCATCCATCAGCACAATGCCGTTCTTAATCAACATACCAATCAGTCCCAGTGTTCCCACAATGGCTACAAAGTTGAAAACCTTTCCGGTAAGCAGCATCACGCCCACTACCCCTACGAATATCATCGGCAGGCAACAGAAGATAATAATGGGTTTACGGTAATCCTTGAACAACATAATCAGAATAGCGATCATCAGGATTATCGCTAAGGGGAAGTTCTTGAACAAATACTTCATGGATTGGTCGCTGGCTATCTTTTCACCTTGCCACACCAATGAATACCCGTCGGGCAACCGTATCTGCTCTATCTTATCCGCAATGGTCAATCGTGCCTTCTCCGTTTCAATGCCCGGAGCAGGCGAGCATTGTACACGCTGACTGCGTTGTCCATTGTAACGGGGCACTACAGGGTCCTCCCAACGAATATCGATTCCTTTGCTGATTTGCTGCAACGGGGTGCTCCCCATCATACTTTCTACCAGGTCTTCTTTAGAAAGAGTACCAGTCTTCAACTTGACCATGGTCTCCTCGTTCAACAACCCGCTCAGGGATGGTAAGGCAGAAAAGACTTGTGTATTGCCCAAGTCCTCTATCGGTTGTCCTTCCTTATCCAGACATTTCAGATAGATATTGTTCTTATGTATGCCTTCATAAAAAGATCCGATAGGAATGCCACCGGCAGCAGTCAATAAAGACATACTGACATCACTGCGGCTCAAACCCAGTGCGCGTGCGGCAGGTTGGTCATATTCAATGGTCAGGACAGGTATTTGAGGCTCCCAATCGGTAGTGATAAGACATACTTCGGGGGTATTCTTCATGATGTTGCGTGCACTGTCGGCCAATTGGTGAAGAACAGCAGGATCGGGTCCCAGAAATTGTGCTTCAATGGGGTATTTCTTGAACATCAGGTTATAGCGCTTCAGTTTGATGTAAGCATCCGGATAAGTTGCCGACAGATAGCGCTGAATTTCATCCATATTGTCTACCAACTCCTCGGGAGAGGTGAAGTCGATGATCAGTTCTCCATAAGAAAGTGACGGGTTAGCTACACTTCTCACCAGATTGTACCGCCCGGGAGTACCACCGATGGAAGCTGTGACATGGGTGATTTCCTTACGCCCTTTCAAGTAAGCTTCTATCTCTTTCAGATCCTGTTCTACGCGGGTATAGTTGTTCCCTTCGGGGAGTTTATATTCCATGTAGAGCTGATCGTAAACCATATCGGGGAAGAAACCCTGCCGCATGTACTGATAGCCAAAAACAGAAAGAGCCAGCAAACCGACCATGGTAAAGACAAAACTCCACCGGTGTGCCAATCCGAAACGAAGTGCCGTACGTAATGCGGCATAAATCTTCCCCTTGTAAACCCGTTTGCCACCACTATCGGCTTCTACGGCAAAATGCAGACGACGGTTAGCCATCAACGGTACATGAACCAACGCCAACACCCAGCTGAGCAGCAAAGAAACGGCAAGTACGATAAAAAGATCGCGCGTATAGACACCTGCCGTATCCGGCGACATATAAATCGGCAAGAAAGCGATGATGGCGATCAGTGTAGCTCCCAGCAACGGCATGGCAGTCTGCCGCCCTATGGCGGTCATTGCCTCCATCCGGTCCTTCCCGGCTTTCAGATCTACCAATATCCCATCGATAATGACAATGGCATTATCGACCAGCATCCCCATAGCCAACACAAAGGCAGCCAGAGATACACGTTGCATGGTTCCCCCTGCGGAATAAAGAAACAAGAATGAACCGAAAACAGTAACCACCAGGCTGATGCCTATGATAACCCCGCTCTTAAATCCCATGGCAATCATCAGGATAAGCACTACGATGATGACTGACTCTATCAGGTTGATGACAAATGTACCCAATGACTCGCCCACACGCTCCGGTTGGTAGAATACCTTTTGATATTCGACCCCGGCAGGCAGACGTTCGGCCTTGAGTTCAGCCAGTCTGGCCTCTACGGCATGCCCCACTTTCACGATGTCCGAACCACTGGTAGCGGCTATCAGAATGCCCAGTGCACGCTCACCGTCATAGTACATTTCGTTACGGACCGGCTCTTCATAGCCTTTCTCTATTTGTGCGATGTCGCTCAGACGCAGTTGGTCGTCATCATGTCCTTGAATAAGCATTTTGCCTATATCTTCTACCGTCTTGAATTTATCATTGACAGTCACACGGATCCGATTGTCACCATTGTCATAATAGCCGGTATAGGTAGTCTTGTTTTGACCGTTCAGGGTAGCAAGAACTTCAGCAGGCTTTACACCCAAATTTGCCATACGATCCTGCAACAAAGAGATGTTGATGCACTCCGGACGCTTTCCATACAGATCTATCCGGTCTACCCCTTCCAGTTCGCCGACTTCACGCTTAATCAGTTCGGCATAGTCCGACAACTCACGATCAGACAAACCATCACCGGTCAAAGCGTAAAACATACCGTACACATTCCCGAAGTCGTCTTTTACAATAGGAGCACTGACTCCTTCGGGCAGTGAAGCCCGGGCATCATTGACTTTGCGACGCAGCATATCCCAGCATTGCTCCACATCATCATCCGGCACGGTGCTCAGAAGTTCAATCTGTATAAGTGACAGATCATTATAAGAATAACTTTCTATATTATCTATATTTCCCATGGTGCGGATGTTCTTTTCCAGTACATCGGTCACCTCCAACTCTACCTGATGTGCCGAAGCCCCGGGATATGTGGTGATCACCATGGCAAGTTTTACCTTTATTTCCGGATCCTCCAGTTTACTCATCTGATAGCAGGAATAAGCTCCTCCGAACATCAGGACGGCTATCAGGAAATAAATCAGGTTACGATTATGGAATGCCCATTTACTTATATCCATTATAACAGTCCTCCTATATTTGTGTGAGTGATTTCAGGCAGAGTTTTTACGGTTTCCCCGTTTTCTATATGATGTACTCCTGAAGATACGATTTTGTCTCCGGGTTGCAGTCCGTCAGAAGAAATAAGGCTGTACCCGTCATTGGTCAACCGCAATACAGATACTTCACAATTGTGTACGGTATGGTCTGATGCATTGTAGATAAAGACATACGACTTTCCGTCTTTCTGCAAGATGGCACTGGTAGGGACGGATAACGTACCGGAGCGATCTGTATCGCAAAAGATAGTCACCATGGCATTCATTCCGGGAGAAGGAACAGCCTGTTTTCCGGGTATTAGCTGAAGTCGCATGGTATACAACTGATTAGCATTTGCTTTAGGAGTGACACTGATCAGTTGTAACGGGTAGGTTTCTCCCGGATAAATATCGAATGTACAGTGATAGCGGTTGAACCGGTTACGCCGGATATATTCAGCTGCCGGCAAGTTGATTTCCACCTCGGGTGCACCTGCACTTACCATCGAGATGACAGGCATGCCGGCTCCTATGGTCTCATGGGCTTCGAACAAACGTTTTTGTACATATCCGCTGAAAGGAGCATAAAGGCGGGTATATGCCAACTGATCTTGATGATGTTTATATTTGGCTGTGATTTGTTTCAGTCCATAGACAGCCTTGTCATTGGCATTGGGTGTGGTTCCGTTCTCTTTATAGAGAGCCATGACCCTTTCCGCTTCGGCCTTTACCTGACGGTATTCAGCTTCCGTAGCGTCCAGTTGTACCTGATAGTCAGTCGGATCCAATTCGGCCAGGATCTGCCCCTCTCGTACCTGCGCCCCGTCTTTCACGTATATTTTATTGATAGTGCCACTTACCCGAAAAGAAAGACTAATGTCCTGAGCGGCTTTTACTCTCCCCGGAAATTGTAGAAATTTCTGTTTATCAGCAGCAATGACTGTGTCTATTTTTACTGTTTGACAATCTTTATTTTCCTTGGTGTGCCGGGCACAGGAAATAAACAGCATAAGAAAAATCCCTGTCAGAATAAGATAAATCTGTTTCATAATTTGCGTACTTTTGTATTTCATATGCAAAGTTATTGGGAAGGGAGGAGATAGAAAGGTTGAAATGAATGATAAATTGTTCTATTTGTATCTTTTTCAGTCTGTATACAGGTAAAAACTTTGCGATTTGTATTTATTTTGTAGCCGGTTTATAATTTAAGAACAGAAGAATGATAGAACAACAAATGCCTTTTCGGAGAATTCTGCTTACCAGTGATACGTTTCAAATACTTAAAGAGGGACAAATAATTTCGACATTCAATAAATGTGGTATCTTCTATTGTCAACGCGGCAGTGTGGAAGTCTCTTTGGAAGGTTGCCATTATCATATCAAACCCGGGGATGTTTATATCTATATGGCTTCTACCTTGGTGCACTTGTTGCATAAGAGTGAAGATGCCGAGGGGATTATGGTTGAAGTGGACTTTTACTATATTCTACCGATTGTAAACAAAGTGATAAATGTGGAAAGCCAGCTCTTTATGCGGAAAAATCCATGTGTCTCCTTGTCCGGTGAACAATGTGCCCATTTTGAATATTTGCTGAATAATCTATGGGATAGGATAAATGCGGAAGACTGCCAGAAGGAGAATGTCCAGTACCAGCATCTGAAACTGGAACTGATAAAATCGATGGGACAGACTATCTGCTATGAAATCTTAAACATGTATTTTACCAACCAGCCCTTGCAGCCTTTACAACAAGGGAAAAAAGATGTTGTCTTTCAGAATTTCATGCTGTCTCTGTTCCGTTTCTATCGCAAGGAACGTGACGTCTCTTTTTATGCAAGGATGCAGCATATCACTCCCCGTTATTTCTCGGCCATCATCAAGGAGAAAACAGGAGATAGTGCCTTGCAATGGATCGTACGGATGGTGATAACCGAAGCGAAACAATTATTGGAGGAATCTGATCTGAGCATAAAAGAGATAGCGGACCAACTGAATTTTCCGACACAGTCTTTCTTTGGCAAATATTTTAAACAATATGTGGGAGTTTCGCCCAAAGAATATAGAAACAATGCTGCGACAACGAGAATAAAACGCTAAAATATAGCAGTAAAGATAGACGTTCATTTCCATATTTGGGGATATTCAGCTATCTTTGTCGCATAAATATTAATAAAAACGACATAATAATGAAAAAGACAATCCTCCTGGCCGCTTTAGGCCTGATCAGTCTGAGTGCATTGGCCCAAGACAAACCACAAGAAGAAGGCTTCGTTTTCACTACTGTGAAAGAAAACCCGATTACATCCATTAAGAATCAGAACCGTTCGAGCACTTGCTGGAGCTTCTCAAGTCTCGGTTTTCTCGAATCGGAATTGCTCCGCACAGGAAAGGGTGAATACGATCTTTCTGAAATGTTCGTTGTACACCACACGATGGTTGACCGCGCTGTTAACTACGTTCGCTATCATGGCGACAGTTCTTTCTCTCCGGGAGGAAGTTTCTATGATATCATGTTCTGTATGAAGAACTACGGACTTGTACCGCAGGATGCTATGCCGGGAATCATGTATGGTGACTCACTGCCTGTTCACAACGAACTGGATGCAACAGCAGGAGCCTATGTTAACGCTATTGCCAAAGGTAATCTGAAGAAACTGACTCCGGTATGGAAGAAGGGCCTTTGCGCTATTTATGATACTTACCTGGGACAATGCCCGGAAAAGTTCACTTACAAAGGCAAAGAGTATACTCCGATGACTTTTGCACAGTCTTTGGGACTGAATCCGGACGACTATGTATCTCTGACTTCGTACACACATCACCCGTTCTATTCTCAGTTTGCCATCGAAATCCAGGACAACTGGCGTAACGGATTGTCATACAACCTGCCGCTCGACGAATTTATGGCTGTAATGGATAACGCTGTAAAGAACGGATATACATTTGCATGGGGTAGCGACGTGAGCGAAGAAGGATTTACCCGTGACGGTATCGCTGTAGTTCCGGATGCAGCCAAAGGTGCCGAACTGACAGGATCGGACATGGCACGCTGGACAGGAATGACTGCTGCCGACAAACGCAAAGAGTTGACTTCAAAACCATTGCCGGAAATGAAAATCACTCAGGAAATGCGTCAGACAGCTTTCGATAATTGGGAAACAACTGATGACCATGGAATGATTATCTATGGTATCGCTAAAGACCAGAACGGCAAAGAATACTTCATGGTTAAGAACTCTTGGGGTACAAACAACAAGTACAAAGGTACTTGGTATGCTTCTAAAGCTTTTGTTGCTTACAAGACTATGAATATTCTGGTTCACAAAGATGCCCTTCCCAAGGATATCGCAAAGAAACTGGGAATTAAGTAAAACATTGCAAGACTAAGACAACAACAGGTCTTAAAGTCTCTTTCACCACAGATGAACAGATTTATAAGGATATACACTTACAGGCAACCGAAATCCCTGTACTGCCCTATACAATCTGTTCATCTGTGATAAACTTCCGGCACATGCTCAAAAAGAGCTTCACCAACCTAACATCCGGTCATTAACTGCTGACACAAATCTTGTTAATATATTCTGTGAATCTTTCCTTATAGTTATCTCCCACCGGTATATATATATTCTTATTGAAAATGATGCGTAACCGGGAAACTTCGGTTATTTTCCGAAGATTGACGATATAAGACCGATGTACCCTCATGAACATCTCCTGTGGTAAGCGTTCTTCCAGCTTTCTCATACTCAGCAAAGTCACTACGGGCTTATCCGCCGTATCGGTATAGATGCGTACATACTCACTCATACCTTCTATATAGCAAATGTCTGCCACATTGATGCGGATAATCTTATATTCGGACTTAACGAACAATGAACCGTCCTTTTCCAATAAATCAGTTTCCGTCCCTCCCCCGTTATCTTGCAAATGATACTCAAATTGCCGACGTGCCTTATCGGCTGCTTTCAGCAGATCCTGAAATTCAAATGGCTTCAGCAGATAGTCGACTGCATCTACCTTGAAACCCTCGACGGCATATTCCGGATAGGCGGTTGTAAACACAATCAGGGGCTTCACCACTAACGAACGCACCAGATCGAGCCCGTTCAAATCGGGCATGTGAATATCGACAAACATCAGGTCGACCTCTTCTTCCGACAACACCTGCATGGCACTGAATGCATCCTGGCACGAGGCTATCAGTTGCAGGAAAGGGACACGGGCTATATAGCCCGTCAATTGCTCGAGCGCCAAGGGCTCGTCATCAACAGCAATGCATTTGATCATAATAACGGAATAATTAGTAAAACATTAAAACTATCGTCACGTTCGTTGATAGATAAAGTATAATCTTGTCCGAATAGCAGCCTCAGCCGCTTGCGGATATTCTCCAACCCGATGCCGTGGTGTTGTTCCACAGATCGCCCGTGGTTGCTGTTCGAACAACGAAAGGCAAGTCTGCCATCCTCGACAGACATAAAAACCCGGATAAACGACTCTTCCTGATAACTTACTCCATGTTTGAAGGCATTCTCGACAAAAGAGATAAAAAGCAAAGGAGGAATTTGCACCTCCGGCACCTCATCGGGCATACAGCATTCGATCCGGACTCTCCCGGTATACCTCAATTTCATCAAGGCAATATAATTGTCCAAAAACTGTATCTCGCGTGAAAGCAAAATCGTCCGGTTGCTGGCTTCATAAAGCACATAACGCATCAGTTTGGAAAGTTCGACAATAGTACGTTTTGCCTTGCCGGCATCCATATCGACCAACGCATGTATGTTATTAAGGGTATTCATAAAAAAATGCGGATTTATCTGATACTTCAGATACTGCAACTCCGATTGCAAATGCTGGTGTTCCAACTCTTTCAATGCTTCTTCATCACGCATCGACTTGAACAAGAGTTTGATAGCCACATTAATGCCTACCACAAGCAATGCCAGTGAAAGTCGTCCGAGAAAATATCCCGGAAGAGGATGCGGGCCCCGCCAGCGCATATCAAGCTCCTGTTTCGGCAAAAGGAGCGGTGACGAATGCTCCGGAAATGTATTGGGAAACTCCCTCTCCCTATCCGGTAACACCTTTCCTTCCGGATAGCGGCGGGGTTGCATCGGCATCAGATTCTGAAATTGTTTATGTTGAGGAGGATTGATAGAAGGATACAAAATAAAAAGCAGAGTCACGACTCCTGCTAATGAAAGTGCATAAGCCCAATACCGTTTCCGAAGTAACAGCCGGGGAGCCAGAAAATAGTTATTGACTACGAAAAGCAGAATGAAAGGCAGAGTCAGCAACCATGCTACCCGTATGGTCTGCCAACTAAACGTATGTACCGGGCTAATGGAAGCAAACAGATAATCACCCACCAACGGCACAGAGATAACCGTCAGCCAAATGACGAGATAAACCATCTGCTCCAGTAACTTCTGTTTATTAATTTGTTTCATACTCCAAAAAGTTCGTCTTGAATGTCTGTTTACAAAAATACCTCCTTTGTCCTACCCCTGCAAAAGAAGTCGACCAAGAAGGCTCTTTTGACGATAAAGTCGCCTGCAAAGGAAATAGAATCAACAAACAGAGGGATTTTATCAGTAATTATCTATCTTTGCAGCCCGAAAAAGATACCTATCAGCAATATGAAGAAAATATGGATACTTGCAGTCCTGACCATCTGTTCGGTTGCAACACAGGCACAAGAAGTTTTTATCAATGCAGACCTTGTCAGCAGCTACATCTGGCGTGGAATGAAGAATGGAAATGCTTCCGTACAACCCACTTTGGGTGTAGAGTGGAAAGGATGGACCTTATCAGCATGGGGATCGACAGAATTCAGAAATGAAAACAATGAAATAGACCTTACACTGGAATACGAATATAAAAATCTGCAACTGTGTCTCAACAACTATTTCTATCAAAGCGAAGACGAGCCTTTCAAATACTTTCACTATACTCCCCGAACTACGGGACATACTTTTGAGGCAGGAGCCGTCTACACAGTCAGTGAACGTTTCCCTTTATCCATAGGCTGGTACACCACCTTTGCCGGAAATGACTATCGGGAAAATGAGGAGCGTGCCTGGTCCAGTTATTGTGAATTCAGTTACCCATTCGCAGTAAAGGGAGTAGACTTGGCCGTCGAAGCAGGATTCACTCCGTGGGAAGGAGAATATGCAGACAAACTGAATGTAGTCAATGTCGGACTTTCGGCTACCAAGACCTTGAATATTTCCTCCGGATTTACTCCGGCCATCTTTGGCAAACTGATAGCAAACCCTTACGAGAACCGGTTCTACTTCGTTTTCGGGATAAGTTTATAGCATGCTATCCAATCTATCATTTATTTATCCATCCAAGCAGTCACAAGCTTAAGAAGCGAACTCACCACCAAGTAGCTAATACCGGACAAACGTCTGACAAAAACAGCACAGATAAGAGAGCAGAGGAAGAAGTAACGCCTACAAAAAGAAAGATATAGATAAAATTAATATAATAAATCCAGCTCTTCGTTTATAAAAATATTGAATATTTTATTCGAAATCATCTCTTCATTCTTCTAATAAGCCTATAACGTCTCTCTTACGTAGCAAACCCTGATTCACATTAGACTTAAATTCATAGATCATTATATTACAATACATTAAGTACAAATCAAATGACATAAATCAGATTATTCCTGGCAGAACT
>OBWN01000288.1_pt1 | contig 22302 bp, 24 predicted proteins | sample 1501351 | NCBI WGS metagenome assembly OBWN01 (sample SAMEA2580087, study PRJEB22360) | human gut metagenome | biome: human gut; feature: human-associated habitat; material: faeces | place: Denmark | collected 2008/2010
TTATTTAGATGCTGGAGACACATAAATCAAAGAAATCTTCGAATTATCGCAGCTTAAAGAAAATGAACAGATTTGTATAGTGATGAACAAAAAAGAGGTGCATCGTGCATTATGATACACCCTCTTTTATGCCAGTCTAAGAGTTAGATAAAGTACAATCATTGTAAATTATATTAGTGAATATCAAATGATTATCAAATAATGCACAAATAATGCTTCTTTCTTATCTTGCGTTATTCCAAGTATATTCCCGCTTTTTATGTTACTTTTTTGTTAGTCGCTCTTTGGCATTTTCAATAGGTTTTGTTACCTTTGCACAAACAGTAACAATTAACCAAGAAGGAAGTCATGGCACGAACAAAGAAGTCAGAGTCCGTACCCGTCCGAATCCGCTTTAAGAAGTTGGAGAACGGGAATAAGTCCATCTATCTCGATATTTACTATGAGAGGAAAAGGCGTTATGAGTTCTTGAAACTGTATCTCGTGCCTGAAACTTCCGCCGAAGCAAGAGCGCAGAATGAATACACGCTCAAAGCGGCCAATGCCATCAAATCGCAACGCATTATAGACATCACTAACAAAAGGCCACAGAAAGATTTTTCCGACAAGGCCAAAGTGTTGCTGACGGATTGGCTCCAAATTTATTCCGAGAAAAAGACTAAGGATGGAAAGACATCCGTGGAAAAGGTCGTCCATTCCACGATTAAGCAACTTGAACGTTATGCTCCCAAGGCAATGTTGTGTGATGTGGATAAAAGTTTCCTTGAAGGCTTTGTACAGCACATGACAGAAACAAAATCCCGCAGAACCAACCGTCCCTTTGGCAAGAAGACCATATCAAACCTACTCGCCTGCATTATTGCGGCTTTGGGATTGGCCGTGGAAGAAGGGGTGCTATCGTTCAATCCGGCGGAGGCAGTAGATCGGAAAGCCATACAAGGGGAAAAGAAGAAACGTGAATATCTCACCATTGACGAAGTGAAGATGTTGATAGATACTCCTTGTGCAAGTGAAGACGTGAAAAAGGCGTTCCTGTTTTCATGCTTCTGCGGCCTGCGCATTAGCGATGTCCGTGCATTGCTTTGGAAAGACGTGATTTATGAGAATGATAAAACCCACCTTGAATTAAGGCAGAAAAAAACGGAAGCCTTATTGTATTTGCCTTTGAACAAACAAGCGCAGTGTTACTTACCTGCGAACAGAGGCAATGTGGAGGAATGTGTTTTTTCTTTGCCAAGCCAATCCACCATATCAAAAATCTTGGACAGATGGGCAAAAGATGCAGGAATAAGCAAGAAGGTCTGCTACCATATGAGCCGCCACACCTTTGCTACCATGGAACTGACAATGGGTGCTGATTTGTACACAACGAGCCTGCTAATGGGACACAGCAATGTGCAAATCACTCAGATTTACGCCAAGATAATAGACGTGAAGAAAGAACAGGCAGTCATGATGATTGATGCCTTATTTGATGAACCTTAAAAGGAGAGATTATGGCACGACCCAAAAAACAAGTAAAGGCCAAAGAGCCTGTAAGACTCCGGTTTAACAAGTTGAAGAATGGAAATACTTCCATCTATCTGGACATATACCATGACGGCAGGAGGAGTTACCAGTTCCTCAAACTCTACCTGGTGCCTGAAGATGGCGTGGCGGCTAAGATTCAAAATGCCAATACGATGGCCAAAGCCAACGCAATCAAGGCTGAAAGAATTTTGGAGCTGACCAATAAGCTGGCGGGCATAACCGACCGGTCTTACAAGGCCAAAATGCTGTTTACGGACTGGATGAGGATTTATCGGGATAAAGTTGCCGAACATTCTTCCACAGCAACCGTGAAGACAGTTGAAAGAGTCATCTCTGAAGTGGAAAAGTATAATGGCGAGGTCATATTGGCCGAAGTTGACCGTAACTACATCATGGGATTCATCGAATGGTTGAGAAACAGGGAAATGTACAAAGCCGACAAGGGGAAACTGAAAAGAACTTCGGTGGGAGCCTATGTGCGTTATATCCGTGCGGCTTTGAATTATGCAGTAAAAGAGAACCTTTTGCGCACTTCGCCTTTTAAGGGTGTTAAAACAAGTACGCTTTACGAAACTGAATCAAAACGTGAATATCTTACAGTAGATGAGGTGAAACGGCTTATTGTCACCCCATGCCGGAACCGGGAGTTGAAAGCCGCGTTCTTGTTTTCTTGTTTTTGCGGATTGCGCATAAGCGATTTGGAGAGTCTTTGTTGGAAGCATATCATAAAGAACAACGGCAAGTGGCAGGTGGAAATAACGCAGTTTAAGACTGGCGTCCAGCTTTATCTCCCATTGAACATGAATGCAAGAAAATGGTTGCCTGAGCAAAGTGGAGCAACGCCGGACACTCCAGTGTTCCCAAAACTGAATCGAGGTTACAAGGCCGTGCTGTGTGATTGGGTGAAGGAAGCAGGTATTTATAAACACGTCTGCTTTCATACAAGTAGGCACACATTCGCGACCCTTGCCCTGACTGCGGGGGTTGACATTTATACAACCAGCCAGCTACTCGGCCATACAACCATCAGGCACACACAGCGTTACGCGAAAATCATCAATAGCAAAAAAGACGATGCGGTTTCCTTGTTGGACAATGCATTCGTCCAGTAATAATTCATTTCTAATTTTAAGTATTATGATTAAAAAGCGTAAGAAAATGCCTGCTTTTAAAAAAAGGACAGGCGAACCGTGCCAATTCTCATTTGACGGGCTGTGTATTGCAAAGTGACCTGAACTCCCTGCTCCGGGAAGTCTTAACCTCGTACAAAGCGGAAGTTGTGGCAGGTGGAAAGTTGTATAAGCTGTTTGCCATGGATTTCCTGAATAGCCATCACCACACCGACCGCCGGGATGCCGCAGGATTGAACGAGCACCGGAAAAATCTTGGCATCTTGAAAGAAATCCTGTTCACACGGAAAGACCTCTTAAAGCGGTTCTCGGAAGTGAATATGCCCGATGATGACCTCATGAAGGACTTGTTGCACTTGTATTACACAACGGAAGCGCCTCCTCCGGGGCAAGAAGCGTGCGCAACCATGTCTTCAACTGCCAAGCAGAATCACTCATTGTCATTAGGCTGCTGCCTTGACGATGACCAACTGAGCCTCATTGCCGATTGTGCTAATGAGGCTCGTATATTTGTCGAGGAGCTTGACGCATCCATCCTGCGTTCTCTTTTGGAAGGCAAACTGACTGTCCCACTGACATCGCGCAACAACCGGATGCTTGCCTACCTCTTCGACCAGTTGTGCCGTCACGGGCTTATCCTTTCCCGTTGGCAGAATCTGCTGGAACAGGCCGGAAGCATACTCAGCCCAAAGGGAAACAAACCCTTGAGGCATGAACAGTTTTCGAACGCGCTGACCCATGCGAGAAACACCCCAAACAGCATGCAGAAGAAAATACGGGAATGCGTCCAAAAAGTGCAAGAACAGCGCCCAAATGAAGGAACGGCCAGCAAATGACAAGGCAAAACAGCAGTAGTTGGAGCAACAGTTCCGAACTGTAATTGTTGGCAGAACAATCATTTTGAAGCAAGGGATTAATTTCGCCCTCTGAAACAACAACCGTTTCGGAGGGTGAAATCCCTTCATTGTCCAACTTAAAATGCAAGAATGATGGAACAACAAAGCATTGCAACGAAAGAACAGCCTGAACGGGTGGAGTGCCCGTCCTGCCTGTTGAAAATGAGCCTGCTGCAGGCGCAGGTGGAGAAAGTGGAAAAGCTGCTGTACTGCATCAAGGACACGCTCAACTTCAAAGAGGCCTGCCGTTACACGGGGCTTTCGGACAGCCAGCTTTACAAACTGACGAAAGCCGGAAAGGTACCGCACTACAAGCCCAGTGGCAAACTCCTGTTTTTCAGCAAACGTGAACTGGACGGGTGGCTGTGCCGCAACCATGAATGTGACGACTTGCCCTGTCTGGAGGAAGTATCGGAAGTGGAACTTAAAGGAATGGGCGTATGACGGAGGCTGGATTTTTGGAAATATTGGAGCGGTTGGAAGCCGTCCACTCCATATTGAAGCGTATGGAAGACATTGACTGCGTATTGGACAAGATAACAGTCATCGAGGAGTTCATCAACCGTTTTGGCACATTGGAGGCATTAATCGCCAGATTCGAGGAGGTGGAGCAGCAACTCTACATCCTGAAGGAAATATTCAACGTGGAAGAAGCGGCCAAGTACCTGAACATATCCACCGGCCATTTGTACCGCCTCACGTCCACCCACGAGATTCCTTTCTCAAAGCCCAACGGCAAGCACATCTTCTTCGAGAGAAAGGCATTGGATGATTGGAAACGCCGGAATCCGATACTCTCCAACCGGGAAATAGAACGGCAGGCGGCTCTTGCAGGAATGAACATGGATGCCAGAAACCAGCAAATGAAGAAAGGAAAAAAGCTATGAACACCTATGGAATCATACCAGTGTCGGAAGACATCGACAGGCAGGCTTACGAGCAGATACTGAGCTTCATCCGGCTACGGGTTACGGAAACCTATGCCTACCCTCCCGAAATCGTGCAGGTGGACGGCATCACCATCGCCACGCTTGGCAATTTCAGCGCATCCGTGGGCAAGCCAAAGAGCAAGAAGACCTTTAACTGCGCTGCCATTGTGGCATCGGCTTTGTCCGGCAAGAACATCCTGCATTATAAGGCGCACTTGCCAGAGGGGAAGCACAAGGTGCTGTATGTGGACACTGAGCAAAGCAAGTGCCATTGCCACAAGGTATTGGAGCGCATCCTTAAACTGGCGGGTATGCCGACCGACCAGGAAACGGACAGGCTGGTGTTCTTCATGTTGCGGGAATACAGCCCCAAGCAGCGGAGGCAAATCATCAACCATGCGCTTGCTTCCGACCCGGAGATAGGCTTTGTCGTGATAGACGGCATCCGCGACCTGATGTACGACATCAACAGCCCCAGCGAGTCGGTGGACTTAATCAACGACCTGATGCGCTGGTCAAGTATGCACGATCTGCATATCCACACCGTGCTGCACCTGAACAAGGGCGATGACAATACACGGGGGCATATCGGCACGGAACTGAACAACAAGGCGGAAACCATCCTGCAAGTGACCAAGAGCCAGTTTGACGGCAACATCAGCGAGGTCAAGGCCATGCACATCCGGGAACGGGAGTTCCAGCCGTTCGCGTTCCGCATCAACCGTGAGGCGTTGCCGGAACTGGTGGAAGACTATGCTTTCACGCAGGAACGCAAACCCACGACAGAAGCTATCACGGACGCCCAGCACGCAAAGGCATTGGAAATCGCTTTTGAAAATGGTCCCATCATAGGATATGGACTCCTCATCAAGTCGTTGCGGCAAGGGTATGCGGAAATCGGTTTCAAGCGGGGACGAAATATTTGCATTGAACTGAACAAGTACCTGATGGGCAGGGGTGTAATTATCAAGAAAGACAAGGCTTACGTTTACCAGCCGGAAGCATTGAACAACGGAAACGAAACAGCCCCTAAAGAGGTTTAGTTTAACAGGAGGGTATATATATGACAAACTTGGAGTACTTCAATCACGGTATAAACCAATATGGAAGATTGGCGCAAACAGGTTTAGTTTAACACAGGGCGTATATATATATGACAAACGAGACAAACCTGCATTCTCTTGCCTGCGATTAAAGATTGGCGAATGAAAGAGGTTTAGTTTACGCTGAGCGTATATATATGGTAAACTTGGATTAACCCGTAACAGCATTCATTTTAAATAAAAGAAGAACAATATGAACATCATGCAAATCAAACAGATAGCTATTGTGGACTTCCTGTTGGCTATCGGCTTCCGTCCGACCAAGGAAACCGCAGCGTCCGCATGGTACCATGCACCCTACCGGGAGGACGAAGACCCGTCTTTCAAGGTGAACAAGAACCGCAATATATGGTATGACTTCGCTACGGCCAAGAGCGGCGACATCATTGACCTCGCGGTGCTAGTGTACCGTACACAAAACATTTCTAAAGTGTTAAAGATGATTGCACAGGCAACTCCCGCCGTACCTTTGCAGGTACGGACATTTGTACCGCACTTGCAAACGCCTGCATCCGATGGCATACGAGCGCAAATATCTGCATTCAAAAACCTGCGAGTGCAGGCATTGGCATCCATGCCTTTGCTCACCTACCTGTCCAAACGGGGCATAGATATGGGAATAGCCAGGCAAGAATGCAAGGAAGCACATTACACCTGCCACGGAATGAACTACTTTGCCATTGCTTTTCCTAACGAGGCGGGCGGATATGAGATACGCAATCCTTATTATAAAGGATGCATCGCTCCGAAAGCGGTGTCATTGATTTCTCAAGGGCAAACAGACTGTATTTGTCTCTTTGAGGGATTCATGGACTACTTATCCTTTCTTACCTTACGGAAACTGGAACGGTTGTCCGTACCCTGTTATGATGCTGATCTGTTGGTGTTGAACTCGGTGAACAACTTGCCAAAGGTATTGCCACGGCTGAGAGCCTACAAACGCATCTATTGCTATCTCGACAATGACGATGCTGGGCGGCGTGTGGTGGACATGCTTCGGGAACTAAAAGGCGATGCCGTGCATGACATGATGGAAGCCTGTCCGCTCTACAAAGACCTCAATGACATCCTTGTCGGGAAGAAGAGGATGCCGTAATTTGAGGAGATAGAAGGAATAAATCTTGAAGATATTGTTTGTATTCTGATTATAGTTTAGTATTTTTGCATCGTTTTAATAGCTGATTAAATTGATGCAAAAACTGGAAATTGATATTACAATTGCAGGAAGGAATGTTTCGCTACAGTTGCGGGGCAAGGAGCGTATGAAAGGTGTCACCATAGGAGACGCCCTTGCTTATCGGTTCTATGATGGCGAATATCAAGGTATGCCCTTGTTGTTTGCAGAACCCAAAGGTCCGGTGGCATCACCGCGCAACCTTGCCCTGACGGCCGATAAAATCTCCGTCTCGATGGGGCTTCCTGTTGTTTACCTGTTGCCGTCTGCCCCTGCATACCAGCGGCAGCGGCTGATAGACAGGGATGTCTACTTCGTGGTGTCGGCCAAATACGCCCATCTGCCCATGTTGGTGGCCAACGAACGAATCCGGCACAAGAAAGCGGCCAAGGTTTTGTCACCCGTAGCTCAATACCTCCTGCTTTATCATTTGCAGGTTGAAACTCTGGAAGGGTTGTCTGCCAATGATGTCAAAGACAAGTTACCCTATTCATACGCAAGTATCACCTTGGGCATGACATGCCTTGAAGACTTGGGATTATGCGAGAAAGTAGCGGACGGCCCGAAGAGAAAGCAGCTACACTTCCACCGTAGGGGGATTGAATTGTGGAAACAGGCGAAACCGGTACTTGCCAACCCTGTTGAACAAAAGGTTTACTGTGACGGTCTGGACACGGAAGATGTCTTTCCTGTGTGCGGCATCAATGCCCTTGCCCATTATACACGCCTCAATCCTGACCCGGAGCGTATGGTCATGATGGAAGCAAGGCGGTTCCGGTCGTTGAGGGCAGCAAAGGCCATGCAGAATCCGAATGACTATGACGGCAACATTGTCATAGAGGTATGGAAATATCCCCCAGTCACAGGGTGTGGAGAAACTCCCTTGTGGGTGGATAAGTTATCGTTGGCCCTCTCATTGCAAGAAGATGCCGATGCCCGGGTGGAGAGCGAAGTTGAACAATTAATCAATAAAATGGAATGGAAGGATTAGAAAGATTCCGGGAAGCCTTCGAGGCTTATTCAGACAACTATGTCATCATTGGCGGCACGGCCTGCGAGATGGTGATGTCAGGCACGGCGGTGCGGCCGCGTGCCACCCATGACATAGACATGATTTTGATCGTGGAGAAGATGAGCACAACATTTGCCGAAAGGTTCTGGCAGTTCATCCGGGAAGGCGGCTACCGCCCGGAGAAAAGGAATCCTAAAGACGGAGAAGCACCAAGATATGAACTGTATCGGTTCGTGGATGGCAAGCCCGGTTATCCGGCGATGATTGAGCTTCTCTCCCGGCATCCTGACATTCTCGGGACACCGAAAGGGCTTACGATAGAACCATTGCCCATGGAGGCCGATGCATCGAGCCTGAGTGCTATCATCATGGATGACGACTACTACCATTTTACCATTGCGCACAGTATCCTGACGGATGGCATTCGTCATGCCTCACCGGAAGCCCTGGTAGCCTTGAAAGCCCGTGCTTACCTGAACTTGCAGCAAGACAAGGCCGCCGGGCGGCATGTCAACAGCAAGGATATCAAGAAGCACCGGTCTGACGTGTTGAAAAATGTCGCCATCATGGAAAATGCGCCCGTGGCCGCACCTGATGCCATCGTGGCATGTGTGAGGTCTTTCGTGGCTTCTGTCAGAAGTGAATGGGAAGCATTGGCGGAGCCTCTTGCCAAGTCCCTTGGGCAGGAGGTGTCCTTCGTGGAGGGCTTGTTGGAAGTGCTGGACGGACTATTTATTGCCGAAGAACCATGAAAATACAATATGCGTCCGACCTCCATCTGGAGTTTGCCGACAACTGGCGATACCTCAAAGCGAACCCGCTTGAAGTGTCCGGGGACATACTCGTCCTCGCAGGTGACATAGGCTATCTCGGCGATGCAAACTATTCCATGCACCCATTTTGGGACTGGCATCGGACAACTACAAACAGGTGATAGCCTGTATGGGCAACCACGAGTTCTACAAATATTACGACATAGGCACGTTATCTGATGGCTCAAGCATTGAAATACGTCCCAATGTGCATAGCTACTACAATGGGGTTATCCGCATCGGAGACATTGACATCATTGTTTCAACGCTGTGGAGCAGGATTCCTTTGGGAGAGGCATATTTCACAGAGCAAGTGGTCAGCGATTTCCGCCGTATCCTGTACAAAGGGGAACTCCTTACTTTTGCGGACTTCAACCATGAACACGAACGGTGTTTGTCTTTCATCAAGGAGGCCGTCAAGTCGAGTACAGCCCGCAAGAAAGTGGTCGTGACCCACCATGTACCCTCATTCAGGATGCAATGCCCCAAGTTTGTAAGCAGCAAAGCCAACGGGGCGTTCATGGTAGAACTGGAAGGCTACATCAAGGAATGCGGAGTAGATTACTGGATTTATGGCCACTCTCATTACAATGTGGATATGCGCATTGGCGAAACATGGTGTGTCAGTAACCAACTGGGGTATGTATTCCATGACGAACACTTGACTTTTAATCCGGGCAAGACCTTTGAGCTATAAAAGGGAAGCCTGTACATTTTACACGGAACAACCCATTTTAGTGAAAAGGACAACCGCCCTATCACATCGGTAGAACGGATGTCCTTTCTTATTTTCAGCCCTTATGCCGGTCTGCGTCCTCTGACTTTCCAGCCGTAAACATCTGCAACGTATGGATACAGTGAGCGTGTGAGCTTACGGAAACCCTTCTCGTCAATTTCAAGGTTGTAAATTTTGTCGGCTATCCGCTCGGCATCCTCCCGGCTTTTCGCCACCCGGTAAAGCACATAGTTCGTGCCGTCGTGGTGCGTGAGTCGGGCACGGATGTTGTAGCCGTCGCCGTACCATTCGTTGTCATCGCATGAGCTGCGCAAGATGTCGGCAAGGTTGCTGCCCAAAATCTGGTAGCCCTGCCTGCGGCCGCGCCACAAGCCCAAGTCGCCAAAGGCGATTATCACGCCGTCCACCTGCACATTGAGGTTCATGCGCTCGGCATCGAGCCAACTGTACACTTCCTCACCCCATTCTTCATCGCTCACCGTGTAGCCGTCATCTTCCAAATACTCACGCTGGCAGTCTTGGTAATACTCCCTTGCCTTGTCGTCAAAATAGCTGTCGTTCGACCAAATAATCTGTTTCATCGTTTCGAGAATTAAAATGTTAGACTTCTTGTTCTTTCCCTGCCGTCGGGCTTCCACCCGTCCACAGGGACTTGTTTTTACGTGCAAGAGCCAAGGCGGAAAGTCGGGAACGAATGCAAGAAGGCAGTAGCTACTGCGCCTTGCAGCTTCCCGACAGCCTTAACTTTGCACAGGAAAAACAACGACCGTGGAACAGCCCTTGCACTTCATTGCCCGGAGAAGATATGCTTCGATGGTTGAGCAAGTATAATTTACCCAGAGAAGCAAGTATAACTGTCCTTGGAAAGGCTTTCAAAGTATGATTGACCGTATGATTTTTTCGCCTGAAGAAAAATCAAGTTAAAACAGCACAGTATTTCCATCAGAGGTTTCCCGAGGCAGCCTTTCCGCTATTCTTTTGCAGGCAAAACGAGATTGTAAACCCATAAACCAGACAATGCAATGAGTCCATTTATGATATTCGCCTTGGTTCTGACGATAGCCTACGTCCTCTATTATGCGGTGGTCGTCGCCAAGGACTTGCAAGGTAAAAAAGGAATCGCCAACTCCAACGAGGAGGTGTTCGACCTGGACGGCATGGAAGAAGAGGAGTCCGTGGAAGTAAGTGAGACCGCTGACAGTTTCCAAGTGGGAAATTCCGGAGAAAAGCAGGCTGCCTCGCCTGAGTCCACAGCGGTTGACCCTATTGAGAAGCCGGAAGCCCCCACATTGAATGCGGTAGAGGAAAAGGCAGAACAACTCAAATCCAGCCTGCTGGAAGCCGACATAACGAGCGAGAATGGCGTGACTGCTCCCGAACTCCATGAGTTGTTGGAGGGCAAACGGGAAACCTTGTTCAAAATCCCCATGAAAGTTACAAGGAATGAATTGTAAGATGCGCAGGTGGACAGGATTGTTGTTTGGCGTGTGTGCGGCCTTGCCCGCCTCGGCCAAATGTGGTGGCGTGGACTACAGTTGGGGTGCTGACGCATTGGCACTTATGCACGATTATGTCGTGACGATGATGCTTTATGTCCTCTACCTGCTGTACGCCATTGCCGCCATCGTCGCCATCTATGCCAGTTTACAAATCTATATCAAGATGAATACGAGGGAGGAAGGCATCACAAGGGAGATAATGATGGTGGTCGGTGCTTGCCTGTTTATCATAGGTGCATCCATCGTGTTCCCGGCATTCTTCGGCTACCGAGTATGACAGGAAGAAATGAGACAATTCACATAGTGTTTAATTTTTAAGGTAAAAAGAATGTTTAAGGAAAAACTCAGAAAGTGGATGAAGGGACTTTGCCCTTCCGGGAGATTGAAAATGCTCTTCCTCATGCTGCTGGCAGGCACAACCGCAGCACTCGCCCAGAACGCCGCCGGTGACTATACGGCAGGCACCACCGCCCTCGGTACGGTGACGACCGAAATCGCCAAGTATGTGCCCTACGTGGTGAAGCTGTGTTACGCCATCGCCGGTGTCGTGGCCATCGTGGGAGCCATCAGCGTGTACATCAAGATGAACAACGAGGAGCAGGATGTCAAGAAGTCCATCATGATGATTGTGGGCGCTTGTATTTTCCTTGTGGCGGCCGCACAGGCACTCCCGTTGTTCTTCGGCATCACCAGCTAAGCCATGTCCGGAACGAACGGTGACACCCGGCCACTGGAATACCCCATGTTCAAGGGGCTGCAACGGCCTCTTGAATTCATGGGGATTCAAGGCAGGTACATCTATTGGGCGGCAGGAGCCATCGGTGGTGCCATTGTCGGCTTCATCGTGGCTTACTGCCTTTCCGGTTTCCTTGCCGGGCTGATAGTCCTGGTGGTGACACTTTGCGGCGGCGCGGCACTTATCCTGCTCAAACAGCGGAAGGGGCTTCACAGTAAAAAGAACGACAAGGGCGTGTTCGTCTATGCCCGCTCTAAAGGATTGTAAGTAGGATTTCACTCTATAAAACAGCAGATACGAAAATGATTAAAAACCTCTATAAAACAACGAACGGATGCAAGCCTTACTGATAATATGTATCGGGCTGCTCCTCGCCTCCTGCGGCAGGAAGGAACAGCCCAAGTCCACGGTCGCCGCCATTGAGTCTGGCGAGAAAACCCGCATGGAATGGCAAAAGAGCCGCAAGCCTGTTGAGATCCACATAGAGGCTGTGGAGGGAATAACCCCTGCATGGCCCCACTTTGGCATATATATGGACGTAAGCGCCACCACACCCGAAGAAAGGCAAGCATTTGCAGGAACGATGTTCACCCGAAAAGGTGGTGTATATGTGTCGGGAAACAGCCATGCCGTCACTAGCGACACGACGGCAACCGTCAGTGTTTGCTATCCATTCCGAAAAGGATTGGGAACAGACGACATCATCCGCTTGGCCGCTCCGTTCGATGAAAACCTTTATGGAGTGGAAACCCACCGCGTCATCGGAAACGCCATCCAACCGGCATTCAGGCTGCAAAGTTCCATGGCACTGCTCCGCATTGTCTGTGAGAGCGACGACCTGCGTGACCGGCTGGACGACATCACTCTCATCGGGGATAACCTCTATACAGAGGGCGGCTACCAGCCTTATACGGGCAGATGGCTCGATAAAAAAGCCAATGGTAGCCTACAAGCGAAAGATGCGGATTGTCTGTTGAACAATGGCAGGAAGCATGACCTCTATTTGATTCCTACTGAAACCGCTTGCTCGGTTACAATCAACATCCGTATCAATGGAAAAGACCATGCGTTGCGCACCATGCTGCCACCCTTGACGGCAGGGAGCATGACGCACCTTTCCATCCGTAAGGGGCGTGAGGGCGTGGCCATCAATGGCAGTTGGGTGGAAACAGAGCGTAGCTTGGCGTATGAACACCGGATGATGCCGGTTGATTCCGTGCAGGTGGGCCATTACCTGCAAAAAAACGGAAAGGTACAAGCAGGACGTGACTCCCTTTCCATCGCCGTGGTCGTGGAAACAGACGGCAAGCATGGCAAGGCCGTAGCCCTGTCAGATTGCAACGGGATGTTCGTATTCTCTGGTAACGACCTTTCAAGCGGCAAGCTGTATTCGACCATAGACGGAACTCGTCATGAGGGCATCATCAATCCGACTGGCGACACCCCGGAGGATGACAAGATTATCTACAAGCCCGGTATGCCCTACCCGGACAATTGCGCCTTGGGCCATGCTGACGGGGCAAGCCTTACGCAAGGACTGATTGAATCCAACAGGCAAGCCAAGCAAGGATCTCCTTTGGGCAGACAAACCATGCTGCAAGAGGCAATGCGGCATTCCGGCAGTTATGTGCCCTCACTCGGTGAATTGGCCGGGCTTTATTACTTGCTGGAATGTGACAAGTCATCCATGCTGAAAGGTTTGATAGCCACCCTGCAAGGCGAATACCTCACTTGTTCCGAAAGCGGCAAGGACACCTTCTATCTGATGGACTTCTCCAATGGCATTGTGACAGGAGGATTATCCAAGCGATATGCCCAAGCGAGACTACGGCTTTTCTACTTATTCTAAAAATGCAGATGAACCCATGACACTCTATGTACTACTGACATTCACGGCTCTTTTGGCAGGCATGGCCATCTCTGTCAAAGCATTCGGCACGGGAGGCAAGCGCAAACGCATGTTCCGAGAAATTTATTTCTCCATTGAGGACGTGGAGGGCATCGGTATCCTCTACACCAAGACCGGAGAATATTCCGCCATCCTGCGCATCGAGAATCCTGTGCAGAAGTTCTCCGCCGACATCGACAGCTATTATGAGTACACCCGGTTGTTCACCGCATTGGCACAGACACTTGGCGAGGGTTATGCCCTGCACAAACAGGACATCTTCACCAGGCAGGGCTTCGAGGAAACAGGCAACGGCAGGCACGAGTTCCTGAGCGAATCCTATTTCCGCTATTTCAAGGGAAGGCAGTACACCAACAGCCGCACCTACCTGACCGTGACGCAGGAGAACCGCAAGGGCAACCTGTTCTCCTATGATGACAAGCGGTGGAAGGACTTTTTGGTAAAGATACGCAAGGTGAAAGACCAGTTGCGCGATGCGGGTATCAGTACCTCGTTCTTGGGCAAGGCAGAAGCGAGTGCTTACGTTGACCATTACTTCACGATGGACTTCTCAGACAAGCCCGTGGCAATGGACAGCTTCAAGGCGGGCGAGGAATGTGTGGAGATGGGCAGCAGAAAATGCAAGGTGTTTTCCATAGTCGATGTGGACAGCACAGGATTACCCTCGCTGGTACGCCCGTTCACCAATATCGAGGTAAACAACACCGAGATGCCTGTGGACTTGGTGTCTATGATAGACAGCATACCCGACGCACGGACAGTGGTTTACAACCAGATGATTTTCATGCCAGGCCAGAAGAAAGAGCTTGCCGCACTGGAAAAGAAGAAGAACCGCCATGCCAGCATCCCCAATCCATCGAACCTGATGGCCGTGGAGGACATCAAGCGGGTGCAAGACACCGTAGCGAGGGAAAGCAAGCAACTGGTCTATATGCATTATAACCTCATGGTGTGCTGCGACAAGGGGATCGACCTGCAAAAGCCTACCAACTACTTGGAGAACAGCTTCGGGAGGCTCGGCATCCATATCAGCAAACGGGCATACAACCAACTGGAACTGTTCGTCAACTCCTTTCCTGGCAACTGCTACGGCATGAGCGTGGACTACGACCGCTTCCTCACTCTCGGCGATGCAGCCGCCTGCCTGATGTACAAGGAACGCATCCAGCACAGCGAGAACACCCCGCTGAAGATATACTATACCGACCGCCAAGGTGTGCCTGTGGCCATTGACATCACTGGTAAGGAAGGACGTAACAAGCTGACTGACAACTCTAACTTCTTTTGTTTGGGACCAAGTGGAAGCGGCAAGTCGTTCCACATGAACAGCGTGGTGCGCCAGCTGCACGAACAAAATACAGACGTGGTGATGGTAGATACGGGTAACTCCTACGAGGGCTTGTGCGAGTACTTGAACGGCAAGTACATCAGCTATACGGAGGAGAAGCCGATTACCATGAACCCTTTCCGCATCAACCGCCAAGAACTGAATGTGGAGAAGACAGGCTTCCTGAAAAATCTCGTATTGCTGATATGGAAAGGCTCCCAGGGCACGGTCAGTAAGACCGAGGACAGGCTCATCGACCAAGTAATTACCGAATACTATGACGTTTATTTCAACGGTTTTGACGGCTTTACCCCGCCCCAACGGGAAGACTTGCGCAAGAGCCTGCTGGTGGACGACCGCACCAACACCCGTGACGGCAAGGAAACGGAAGAGGAACGGATGGCCCGTATCGAAAGGGAGATTGACGAGATAGAACTCCGCCGAAAAGAACTGAAAGTGGAGAGCCTCTCGTTCAACACGTTCTACGAATACTCCGTGCAGCGCATTCCCGACATCTGCCACGAGAATAACCTTGTGGGCATCGACCTCTCCACCTACCGCTACATGATGAAGGACTTTTACCGGGGCGGCAACCACGACAAGACGCTGAACGAGGAAATGGACGGCACCCTGTTCGATGAAACTTTCATCGTCTTCGAAATCGATGCGATAAAAGATGACCCGTTGCTTTTCCCCATCGTGACGCTGATTATCATGGACGTATTTCTGCAAAAGATGCGCCTGAAAAAGAACCGCAAAGTCCTGGTGATTGAAGAAGCATGGAAGGCCATCGCCTCGCCGCTGATGGCAGAGTATATCAAGTTCATGTACAAGACCGCCCGAAAGTTCTGGGCAAGCGTGGGCGTAGTGACGCAAGAGATACAGGACATCATCGGCAGTGAGATCGTGAAAGAGGCCATCATCAACAACTCTGATGTGGTGATGTTGCTCGACCAAAGCAAATTCCGTGAGCGGTTCGACGGCATTAAGGCGATACTCGGCCTGACCGATGTGGAGTGCAAGAAGATATTCACCATCAACCGCTTGGAAAACAAGGAGGGCCGCTCGTTTTTCCGGGAGGTGTTCATTCGTCGTGGCACGGCCAGTGAAGTGTACGGCGTGGAAGAACCGAGGGAATGCTACATGACCTATACCACCGAGCGGGCTGAAAAGGAAGCCCTCAAACTTTACAAGCGGGAATTGGGATGCAGCCACCAGGAAGCCATCGAAGCCTATTGCAGGGATTGGCAACTTTCAGGCATCGACAAGTCCTTGGCGTTCGCCCAAGAGGTGAACAAGACAGGTCGAGTGCTGCAGCTGGAACGAAACCGTCGGATGACTATTTAGTAATCATCTAATAATCAATAATAAACCATCGACGTTATGGAAGCAGAAAAATTTATTCACGACTTTTGGAAGGCCAACGAAATCAGCAATTTCTCAAAAGAGGCCACCGTGTTGTTCTTCTACCTCATTTATGTGTGGGAGAACGAGAATAAGCCTGACGTGTTCTATGTGCATCCTGCCAGCCTACTGTGCAAAGTAAGGGGATTCAGCGTGAAAGGCGTGTTGGCCGCCAGTGAGGAATTGCAGGAACGTGGCTACATCACCTACAAAGCCCCAGACCAGCAATGGTGTTCCGGGCAGTATTCACTCTGTTTTGACCGTGAGGTGAAGTCCGGGAAGAGTGAAAATCCCGTCCATTCCGCAGGCAACATCATGAATGCGCAAAATGCCAAGCCGTAACCCATGAAAAAAATCCTTGTCCTGTTGCTGTGCGTGTGTGTTTCCGTCCTTTCGGTGGAAGCACAGTATGTGCGTGTCAACTACGACAAGAAGACCGTGGCGGCAATGGCGGCGGCTTACGCCACCGAAACGGCTACCGAAGCTTATTATACCGAGCAAGTAAAGGACATACTCGATAAATACAGCGCGGCGGAAGTGGCGGCGGCGGGCATATTCCTGTCGAAGTTCCTCGACCGCAAGGCTCTTACCGACCTGGGCATCTGGAGCGACGGCACGGAAAACTACTATTATCGCCGCATTTACCACCTCGTAAGTGCGAAGATAATGCCGAAGATATGGACAGTGGCAGGTCAGATGCTCCATTCCCCGCAGACTGCCCTGTATTGGGGTAGTTACCTGATGAAAGTCTGCGCCGAGGTAAAGGCCCTCTGTATGCAATTTGAATCGGTAGTGACCAACGGCACGTTGTCGTTCCGGGACGTGGTGTTCCTGGAGATTGCCCCGCAGTTTGCCCTGTTGTTCAAACTGTCGGAAAGCGGCGGCATCGACTGGGAAGCCTTCTTTGACGATTTGGGCAACATACAGCATAACTTCACCAAGGAAAACCTGAAAGCGGACATTGATAACCTATATAATATAGGTGTGGGACTGGCCAATACCGGGGCGGATAATTTCACGGATGCCATTCTGGGTGAAAGCAGTTTCGACGACTTGCTGAACGGAAAGGTAAGCGACATTGCGCGAGTGGCCGGGAATGCTTACGACCTGTACGGGCAACTGGAACATTCCATGGGCAATACGTTGCTCTCGATGGTCGGCGGGCCGGAAGGTGTTGCCAACCTCTTCCAAATAGACAACTACAACCTCACTTCGTGGATAAGCGACTACCTGAAAGAGACGGCTGGGCAATACTACACCCAACGGTGGTACATTTACCGCAGGGATGCCGGCACGGAAACCCTGTGTGACTACACCCCTCCCACGGACGATAACAGCATCCTCTATGGAGGAGAATGGACGCGCTTCAACACCACGAACTCCAATTTCAATCCCAACAGTTCGCAGACCGAGCAGATACTGAGCAACTCGGAACGGTATGCCGGATGGTCGAGGGCGCAGGTGGAACAGATGAACCAGTCAAACGACGGCTATACCTACAGCATCAGTTATTACCGTTCCAGTTACAACATTTCCAAAGGCGGCAAGCAAATACAGAAAGCATACGCCTATAGCATACGGGTGACAAGAAGCTGGAACCAAGAAGAGGTAGTATATGAAGAAGTATTCGATTCCTACAAGATGGACTTGAATACTTTCAAGGCCGGGCTTAACGCCCGATTGTCGGAGTTCAACGACAATGAGGAAGGATACACCTATGTCATCGGCAGCGATGCCAAGCACTATTACCAGGCCACGGACGAAGCCAAGCTGCAAGGTTGCGAGAGTGTGATTGTCAGCGTGACCTGTCATGATGGGGTGACATTAGGTAGCGGAAGTACCCAATACAAGTGTCGCACCTGCGGCGGCAGCCTGAACAACCATTCCAAGGAATGCGCCATGCAGACTACCGTGTCCAGCGATGACGAACTGGACTTGTCCGGTTTGGACGAACTGGAAAACGAATACAACGCGGAAACGGCGGTCTTGCAGTCACAGATAGATGCCTTGGAAGTCGAGAACGCCGAGTTGGTGAAGCAAATCGCATCTTCCACGGTGGAAGAAGCGGCATCCTTGCGGCAGCAATACAACCGCAATAAGGATGAAATTAACCGGTTGGAATCCGACCTTGCCACCGTCCGGAAGAAGCAGGACGAGCTGGCGCAGGCCAAGGAGGAAGCGGCGGCAGACAATGCCGTGCCCACCGATGACTATTATCGCATCCCCGCCCTTATGCAGGAATGCAGAAACGCCTATAGCCTGACGTGGCAGGGTGACGGCTGGTGGAGCGGCTACAGCTACCTGCGGGAAGCCACTGCACCGAACATCAACGGCACCATCACCTTCAAAACTACCCTATCCATCGCCCGCAAGCCCAAGTATTTCCTCGGCATCAAGATACACCGTGCCATCATGCAGATAAGCTGGGAACTGACGGCGGAGTATTCGGACACGGAAGTGGTGGACATCATCGAGCTTAATCCGGCCATGAGCGAGTCGGAAAAGGCAACATTGGTCAATGACCGTCTGTCGGAGATTGCCCGGCAATACCCTTCGTGTGAAATCACCACGGAATATGTGAAGTCGGAACCGGTGGAGGAAGACACGACTACGGACACTTACCATTTGCTGTGGGCATCCGACCGGCTGGAAATCGCCCGTCAGGTGGAAGCCCGACTGACAAACATCTTCGCCGACCTCGTTGCCTTGGAGAAGATGATGAATTACAAGCTCAGCATTATTGATGTGCTAAAGGACATTGCGCCCTTTGTCAATGATGAACGGGGACGCAGGCTTACTCTGGTGGAGGAATGCCGCCGCAGGTGGTTGCGGGGTGCTGCGAACAGCCTGCACTCGGTGGATTACAACGGGAAATATGAGGAAACGGATGATGAAAGAAGGGAGGAAAGGGAATGAACAAGACCGAGAAACATATCCGCTACATGGCTATTGTAATCATGGTCGTGGCGTTTCCACTGAAAGTGTCGGCGCAATGGAACTTCGACATCGTTTCGGTGGAAGCCTACATCAACGACCACAAGCAGCAGCGAAGCCTGTTGCTGGCCCGTTCGACACTGGAACTGAGCAACCAACTCCTGCACGAATACAGCAGCGAAGCGGCGGTGGACTTCAAGGAACTGAACGTGGATTTGGACAAGTACACAAGGGCTTTTGATGTCATTGACATCCTCTACCAGTCGCTGCGCACCTCGTTGAACGTGTATTCCACCTACAACAGCGTGAGCGACCGAGTCGGCGACTACAAAGATTTGCTGGGCGATTACTATACGAAAGTGGTGGAACGGAACAGGATGGAACTGATGGATACACTGATTATCGGCATCAGCTTGCGGTGTGTGCAGAGGATTGCAGAGGACGGTAAGCAACTCTACCGTTCGATGAGCGACCTTGTGCTGTATGCCACCGGGGCAGCGGCCTGTTCCACCTCGGACTTGCTGTTGGTACTGGAAAGCATCAACCAAGGACTGGACAACATCGAGCGGCACTTGAACAAAGCCTATTTTGAAACTTGGCGGTACATCCAGCTGCGCATGGGCTACTGGAAGGAAAGCATCTACATAGCCAAGGACAAGTCACAAATAGCGAACGAAGCTTTCCGAAGGTGGCGGGATTCAGGATTGAACCCGTATAATCGATGACAAGGGACAGATTAAACGGGGACAGAATGAGAGAAACAAGATACAAGGAACATAGAATAACGAAAGAATTGAAATGAAACGAGCGGTATATATAATAGGTATGAGTGCGGCGATATTTGGCCTTGCACCTGAGGCACTTGCCCAAAGCGTGACATATAGCCACGACGATGCCAAGATGAACCAGATTACCGTGGCCGAAATCGGGTCGGGAGGATTGACACCGGCATTTTATTACCAACTACTGCACAATTCCTACCAAAAGAGCGCGGCGGCAAAGAACAAATTGGGCTTTCGCACGGCGGCGGGTATCAACCTTTACAACCAAGTGGACGATGCAGAGGCATTGGATTCTGCCATGACCCAACGTGCCCGGATTGAGGCGTTGAACGTGACCGACCGAAGCGGCGGTGCGTTAGACGTGGCCTGGCTGGCCGAGGGCGAAAAGGTCAATGCCGCCTTGGAGAACTTCGAGCGGAACATACGGCGGATTACGGAAGCCGGGGGCAGCAGCCGTGAGCGGGAGCTTTGGGAGGATTGCTACCGGATGTACCAATGCGCGGTCAAGGCAGTGCAGGAAGCCTATATGCCCAATTCGGAGCGCAAGAAACAGTACCTCCGCATCCATGCGGACATTATCCGCAAGAATGAAACCTTGGTGCGCTACTTGGTGCGACTGGCCAACTCGGTCAAGGTGGCAGAACTGCTGGACGCTTCGGCAACCATAGAAGACCATAGGGCGCGGATTGCCATGTCAGCCATGAACCGTTGGCGGGAAGCCGGGTGGAGGATAATGGGGAATTAAACTGATGGTAGGGATATGAAAGATTCAATAACCAATATATTATATATATAAGACAATGAGCAAGGATAACGCGATTCAGGTGTTCAACCACCCGCAGTTCGGGAGCATCAACACCGTAGAAACAGAGAATGGGAAAGTGCTGTTCAGAGCCAATGATGTGGCAAAAGCATTAGGTTATGTGGAAACAGCCAAAGCGGTACGCACCCATTGCAAGGGGGTGTCCGTTTTGGACACCCCCTATGAGAATCAGCTTGGTACGATTGTTATGCAACCCACCAAGTACATTTCGGAAGCGGATGTTTACCGTTTGGTGATGCGCAGCAAATTGCCCGAAGCGGAGAAGTTTCAGGACTGGGTATGCGAGGAAGTATTGCCGAGTATCCGCAAGCACGGGGGCTATCTGACCGATGCCGCCTTGCAACGGGTAGTCACTGAACCGGACTTCCTGATAGGCCTGGCCAATGCCATTAAGGAGGAGCGGAAAAACCGCCTGGAAGTGGAAGCAAAGTATGAGGAGCAGAAACAGTTAATCGGCAAGCAACAGGAGCAGATAGAGGAATTGGACAAGCGGACAAGCTACGTGGAACTCGTGCTGCAATGCAAAGGTTTGCTCGACATCACGCAAATCGCGCAGGACTATGGGATGTCTGGGCGAAAAATGAATGCCATACTGCACGAGAAAGGCATCCAGTACAAGGACAACAAGCAATGGATTCTGTATGCAGCCTACAAGGACAAGGGGTATGTGCATAGTGCCACCCTCTCATTAGAAAGCGGAAAATCGGTGATGCGCACCCAATGGACGCAGAAAGGGAGGATGTTCATCTACGAAAAACTGAAAGCGGACGGCATACTGCCGGTAATGGAACGGGAGCAATCCCCAGTGGATAATCAAGCAACAGCATAAGGGCATGGGAGACGACATACTTTCTGATTTCGGCATCCACCTCTTGGAAGAGGAGATTGACGATGTGATATTCCAGACCAACGAGTTCCTTTGTGATGCCACGTTTACAGGCACCCAAGGGCCATTTTGGTGGATTCTCCAAATGTGCATGGCACTGGCCGCCCTGTTTGCCATCATCATGGCGGCGGGTATGGCTTACAAAATGATGGTAAAGAAAGAACCATTGGACGTAATGAAGCTGTTCAAGCCGTTGGCGGTGGCTGTCATCATGTCGTGGTGGTATCCGCCTGCAGATACGGGCATTACCAATAGTGGAAGTAGTTGGTGCGTGTTGGATTTCCTGTCCTATATCCCCAATGCCATCGGTTCGTACACCCACGACCTCTATCAAGCGGAAGCCTTACAGATAACGGACAAATTCGAAGAAGTGCAGCAACTCATTTACGTGCGTGATACCATGTACACCAGCCTGCAGGCACAAGCCGACATTGCCCGTTCCGGCACAATGGATCCGGCATTGGTGGAATCGACGATGGAACAGACCGGTGTGGACGAAGTGACGGAAATGGAGAAAGATGCCAGCCGGTTGTGGTTCACCTCTTTGGTAAGCGGGGCGACCGTCTGCTTGGATAAAATCGTGATGGTAATCGCCTTGATTGTGTACCGAATCGGTTGGTGGGCGACTAACCTACTAAACACATTATCACATTATAAATAAGCGAATTAATTCTTACTTT
>OBWN01000302.1_pt1 | contig 20221 bp, 10 predicted proteins | sample 1501351 | NCBI WGS metagenome assembly OBWN01 (sample SAMEA2580087, study PRJEB22360) | human gut metagenome | biome: human gut; feature: human-associated habitat; material: faeces | place: Denmark | collected 2008/2010
AAAGAACGTCTGGAATACTATCGGCTGGTACGTAACGTAAAGAAGGTATATCCTATCTCCAAAGAAATTAACCAGGCTATCATCGAAACTTACGAATATCTTCAGACATTACCCAACGAGAAGGCACGTCAGAAACATCTGAAACGTGTGGAAAAAGGATTGAAAGAACAATATACCGCACGGATGAAGAAACTCTCTTTTGCACAGGGTAAACTCTTGATTAAATTGATAGACCGACAAAGTAATTCCACCAGTTATGAACTGGTGAAAGCCTTTATGGGACCTTTCAAAGCAGGATTCTATCAGACGTTCGCTGCACTGTTCGGTGCCAGTCTGAAAAAGGAATATGATCCGTTGGGAGAAGATAAACTGACGGAAAGAGTCGTGCTGCTGGTAGAGAACGGACAAATCTGATTCACCTTGTTATAAGTTATAAGGTTATCAACGTCCTTATTAACCATCATATTTCTATTAAATCTAATTCCACTATCACCATAGGAAAATTACCCCGCTTTATCTGACTTTCAGGGTATTAACAGTTGACTTCTCAGGTGTTAATACACTGCATGACAAGTATTAACAGCTGAGAAGTCAGCTATTAATAGCTGTGATGCCATCTGATAACAGCTTGAAACAGGATGGTTAATAAACACTGAATCAATCAGACTCATCTAAGAGTAGGTTGCTACAATACTCTCTTATCGTCCCACACAATTATGAACAGAAAAAGAATATTGATTAATAGCAAGTTAACTACGATATCAACCACTTATTAACTAATTATTAACCGACTGATTTTATACTGTCAACGCAGCTTTTTGAACAAATCCCAGATGACAATACCCGTTGTTACAGACACGTTCAGAGAATGCTTGGTACCATATTGGGGAATCTCGATACAGCCATCCGAATGATCAATCACTTCCTGTTGCACCCCTTTCACTTCATTTCCCATTACGATAGCGTATCTTTTCGTCTTGTCCAGTTCGAGTTGATCCAACATAATGCTGCCTTCCGCCTGTTCTATCGAATAGACAATATATCCTTCTTTGCGGAGGTTATCAACAGCATCAACAGCGTTATTAACATACTCCCAGTCAACAGTGAACTCTGCGCCCAAAGCCGTCTTATGCATTTCGGGGTGGGGAGGAGTAGCCGTTATTCCACACAGATAGATACACTCGATACGGAAAGCATCCGAGGTACGAAACACGGAACCTATATTATGCAGGCTACGAATATCATCCAACACTACTACCAGAGGCAGTTTTTCTGCCTGTTTAAACTCTTCGGCACTGATACGGTTCAGCTCTGTTATTTTCAGTTTTCGCATACGTTCTTCCTTCTATTACATTTCGGTTGCAAAGGTAGTTCTTTTCTGTTAACAGAGGTGTTGATAACGGTTTAAAACCTGTCAAAACAATCGGGAAAGAATTTGAAAAATAATTCTTGCATTATTCAAAAGAAGGTATAAGGGACACTCCTTATGAACATTCCAAAAAACTAAGCCTAAACTTTCTATGCATCCATCAACATATTTTTCAGCACTTATCTGCCTGTTTATATCCATAAAGTTTTTAACTTTGCACTTTATCAACAGGGAGTTAATAGTATTCTCCCATTTGACAAGGCTTACATTGATAATGAAGATAATAAATAGTAAATCTTCTGCTTTACATCCGTTCATAACGGACTCATAAAACAGAAGGATAGACTAATAACTTATCCGGCAAGGAAAATCGTATTTATTTGCTAACATTATTAACAGGCTATCATCACTAACAAAGGATTTTTTTTTAAAAGGAAGAAATAAAAGAATATTATTATGAATAATCTCATAAAGGCTATTAAGGAGCTGAAGAAAGAAAAGAATGCAATCATTCTGGGGCACTACTACCAGAAGGGTGAAATACAGGATATCGCTGATTACGTTGGTGACAGTCTGGCGTTGGCCCAGCTGGCTGCCAAGACGGAGGCGGACATCATTGTGATGTGTGGCGTTCACTTTATGGGTGAGACGGCGAAAGTGCTTTGTCCGGATAAGAAAGTACTGGTGCCTGACATGGAAGCAGGGTGTTCGTTGGCGGACAGTTGTCCGGCGGACCAGTTTGCGCAGTTTGTCAAAGAGCACCCGGGGCATACCGTTATTTCATACGTTAACACGACAGCTGCTGTGAAAGCGGTAACGGATGTGGTGGTGACTTCCACCAACGCACGGCAGATCGTGGAAAGTTTCCCCGAAGATGAGAAAATAATCTTTGGTCCGGACCGGAATCTGGGAAATTATATCAACTCAGTTACGAACAGGAATATGTTGCTTTGGGACGGAGCCTGCCATGTGCACGAACAGTTCTCGGTGGAAAAGATTGTGGAACTGAAAGCGCAGCATCCGGAAGCGTTGGTTCTGGCACATCCCGAATGCAAAAGTACTGTGTTGAAACTGGCAGATGTGGTAGGATCTACAGCTGCACTGCTGAAGTATGCAGTGAACCATCCGGAAAATACGTATATTGTGGCTACCGAATCAGGTATCTTGCATGAGATGCAGAAGAAGTGTCCCCAAACAACGTTTATCCCTGCTCCGCCGAACGATAGTACCTGCGGATGTAACGAGTGTAGCTTTATGCGGTTGAATACGTTAGAGAAGCTCTATGAGTGTCTGAAGAATGAGTCACCGGAGATTACCGTTGATCCTGAGATAGCGGAGAAGGCGGTAAAGCCTATTCAGCGGATGCTGGAGATTTCTGCAAAGTTGGGATTATGATAGGATATACAAACGGTACCTTCCAATACATCAAACGGTACCATCCAGTATGTCGGAAGGTACCGTTTAATGTATTGAAGTGTACCATTCCGTGCATCAGATGGTACCGTTCTTTGAGATGTAATTATCTCATTTAAATTTCATTCATAGCGATATTAGTTTTCTGCTTCCAGACGGATAACGAATCCACCGCCTTTTGCCATATCCATATTCAATATAGTTTTATTATCCACTGTTCTTTTCTCTACCATATATTCTTTAGGTTGCTCATAGGAATTTGGAGCGTCTTTAAAGATAGTTGCCTGATAGGAGAGATTGTCTTTCAGGAAGTTGAGGTTTATTTCCGTGGAACGGGCATCCCAGTTGGTCATTCCGCCCACATACCAGTCATTGCCTTTTTGTTTGGCTGTCACGATGTATTCGCTTAATTTTGCTTGCAATGGCAAGGTCTTATCCCATACGGCAGGAACTTTAGAAAGGAAGTCGAGCACATCCGGATATTTATTGTATTCGGTCGGTGAGTCGCACAAATAAGCCATCCATTGATCGTAAATAACAAACATGGATAATTCGTGCGAACGTGTTCCCATGCTCATAGGCGGAGTATTATCTATATCCATTGGTTTGAATTCACTTTGAGTGACACTTCTCATCGATCCCGGAGTGTAATCCGCCGGTCCTGCCAATAAACGGATGAACGGGAAACGGGTGTGATATTCGGGAGTTAACGTCTTTTCCCAGAAGTTACATTCCGCTCCTCTTACAGCTTCATAATTCAATATGTTGGGATATGTACGATGCAATCCGGTAGGAACGGGACAGCCATGGAAAACAGCTACCATTTTCTTTTCCGCCAGACGTTCGGCAAACTCTTTTCCCCATCGCATAGCTATCTGGTCATTTCGTTCGAAGAAGTCGATTTTTGCTCCGGATACTCCGTAACTGTGCATTTTTGCGATCCAGTCGCTGGGATTTTCTTTGGCACAACTGGCCCATGTCCAGACGATAATCTTCACATTCCTTTCTTTGGCGTATGAACATAGTTCTTTCAGATAGTCTTCGGACCATCCAGCATCTAAAGTCATATATTCGATATGATTCTTTGAAGCCCAGTCTACGTAGTATTTATATAACTGGAACGATAGCTGCTTATTTCCACTGGGGAAGTCAACCCCTTCCAGAACTGCTTTATGCCACCATTCCCATGCACTTTTGCCCGGTTGAATCCAGGAAGTATCGGTCAGACGGCAAGGATCGGCCAGTTTATATACCAGTTCATTATTCAACAATGATTTATCTTCTTCCGAGACAATGATTACCCGCCAGGGAAAGCTACGGTTTCCGTCCGTTTTTGCAATGTAATTTTCTCTGGAGATAACCAGATGATTGGAGTACCAGTAATAAGGATTTGACGGATCGGAATCCATTGTTTCTTTCGGGTAGTTAGCCCACTTTCCCCGCATGGAATTGTAGCCGTTGGATTCCATGTACAGAGCCGGATAATCATAGGTATTCGATTCTGTAATGACTACTTTATAGGGAGAATCGGGATATTCGTATAATACCGGAGAAACAGCGAAATGTTCGTAAGGTATTTCCAACGGACCTTTGTACACTTTATAGAGCCTTTCGAAGTTCCTGTATCCCTGATGTATCTGGTGGGTGCGACCGGACTGGTCTGTTTCGCCGGAATAATTAGCATCGCATTCCGGATAATAGATAGTCGGAGTAGAAGCGAAATTGAAAATGGCATCTTCACTGATAATCGTTATTTCTCCGTCCAGACGGGTAACGAACTGATAGGCTACTCCTTCATCATAAGCACGTACCACGAGATCGTAGTTATCAGTAAAAGAAATGGTCAGTTCATTATAAGCATCCTGTAATACTTTATTTTTCCCGACAGGTACGTCGATGGTCTGATCGACTTTTCTTTTCTTAGCCGACTTTACACTTCCGTTACCGATTACTCTGCCGTCAGCCAGATGTAAGCCGATGGAAGAGGGGAGTATCAGTTGTGTATGATCGTACCATACTTCATATTGGGTACCGTTGTCTATTTTCAGTTTAATCTTCAGTTTTCCGTCAGGAGAAACAGTTTCGTATTTCTCAGCCTGTAGTGTACAGCTCAGAGAGAATAAACAAAGGAGTATTAAATAACAGATTTTTTTCTTATCCATATGATTCGGTTTTAGTCAATGACAGATAGTTTGTTTATTTATGAGTTTGTTGTAACTTGTCTTTCAGAACGGAAACGACTTGGGCAGCTAAAGCTGAATATCCTGCATCGACCGGGTGTGTTCCGTCTCCGCCTGCATAATATTCGGGATGATCGATGACCACTTTCCATAAGTCATTCACCTCTATGCCGGCACGATTGATATGTTTCAGTGCAATTTGGTTACGGACTTTTAATCGTTCGGTGATGGGAGCAAATTCTTTCATACCTTCTCCAGTGCGGACAGGAGTGGTAGTTGCCCAGATCAGTTTTGCTTTAGGGGCATATTTACGGATAACTTTGATTAATTGAGGGAAACTTTTATCATATTCTTCTTCGGTATAATCGAATCCGTGCAAGCCATTATTGAAATGGATAACATCGAACTTGGTGTTTTTGAGTATCACTGCCAGTTCGTCGATTAAAGCCGGATCTCCTACACTTTTCGAATTGGAAAGCCGTCCTACATATGCCTTTTCTTTCAGTGCTTCTTCTACTTTTCCGTAATATCCGCGTGTGATGGAATTACCGATAAGCAATACATGGGGAAGGTCTGTTTTGTTGGCTCCGGGAATCCAGATGTCAGACCATTCGATATATTCGCGTGCAATCTTTTGTTGGGCAAATACGGGGATACACAAAAACAATAGGATGAATGTAATTACGTGTTTCATGATAATTAGAATAAATGAATAAATTTGATGTGTCAAAAGTAGTCAAGAATAAGCTGGAAAGTATATATAAACAGAGCAAAAAATGAAACATTTGCAGCAAACGGTTTATTTCCGCGTTTTACAGTATCTATTTTTAATCTGACTGTGATGATAGAGAAATGCGGAGAATACCGTTCTTTATTTAGAATCAGTATCTCCGCATTTACAGTATTGAGGTGACTATTAATACTATCAGCCTGCCTTCTTATGGAACAATTATAGTTCCGCTGTCTTTTGCAAACAGATATTATCAGAAGATTTGCCGACCATGAAATGGTATGTTCCCGAAGGTGTATAGAATTGTTTCTTCTGGTCATCCCACAGACGTAATTCTTCTTTCGGAATTTCTATGGATATTTGTTCGGTAGCTCCTTTCTTGATGTGCACACGTTTAAATCCTTTGAGTTGTTTCAATGGAGTCTTGATTCCCTGATCGGGGAATTTCACATATACTTGAGCTACTTCGTCACCATTGTATTTACCACTGTTCTTTATAGAGAAGTTTAAAGTAACGTTTTGAGTATCTTGCTTGATATTCAAATTGCGGTAATCAAATTTAGTATAGCTGAGTCCATAGCCGAAGGCATACAAAGGCTTGCCTTCGAAATACATATAAGTACGGTTGTTCTTTACATTGTAATCATCAAAAGCAGGAAGATCTTCAATGCTGTTGTAGAAAGTCAACGGCAGGCGACCAGCCGGGTTATAGTCTCCAAACAGAACTTCAGCGATAGCCGTTCCACCTTGTTCTCCCGGATACCAGGCATCAATAATAGCCGGAATATGCTGATCCATCCATCCTATTGCCATAGAACTGCCGGCAACCAATACAACAATTGTATTCGGATTGGCTTTATAAGCTTCACGGATAAAGATTTGCTGGTCTTTGGGTAATTCAATGGAGTTTCTGTCCTGTCCTTCACGTTCGATGGATTGGTTGATACCCATTACTGCGATGACAACATCAGATTCACGGATAATTTTTGAGGCATCTCCATACATATTCAGCATGTCATACTGATCTGTGCTGGGTACACGCCAATGAAGTCTGGCGATCGCTTCACCTCCATTGTCGAAATATTCGGCTTTCAACTGATACTTCTTTCCTTTCTCCAGTGAGATAGAACCTTTTTCTGTACGTACACTGTGTACATTCCAGTCGTCTATGACCAATTGATCATCGATGTACAACCGGCAACCATCGTCGCTGGTGAAGCTGAACACGTATTCACCGGATATATTCGGAACTAATTCACCTGTCCAGCGAATAGAAAGCGGAGATTTAGGCAGGAACGGGTCCGGAGCCTGATTTTTCGGTTCGAAGTTGATTCCTTTGTCTACACGGGTTTTAGGAGTTCCCTGGAAAGTAGGATTGTCATAATATTCAGCCTTTAGTCCGTTAGGAAGATGGGTCGGAGAAATAAGCTGATAACCTTCTTCCGAAGATACCCATGGTGCATGTACTACTTTTATTTCATTGCCTACCCGGTTGCGGATACCATCCAGCACAGATACCGGAGCATTGACCGGAGTTCCGCTGTAATCACCAAATTCGCAGTTGGCGGCATTGATACCTACCACAGCTATTGACTTGATTTTCTGTGCATTCAGCGGGAGAGTATTTTGCTGGTTTTTGAGCAATACAATACTCTGACGGGCAGCTTCGAGAGCCAGGTCATGATGTTTCTTACAACCTACGATTTCAGGGGACAGGTGATTATACGGATTCTTTTCCGGATCATCAAACATGCCTAAACGCATACGTGCACGCAGTACACGGTAGGCTGCACTGTCTATTTCGGCAGCACTGACCATATATTGTTTGTAAGCGTTTAATAGTGGGTTGGCAAAAACATAGTCTCCACATTCTACATCCAGTCCGGCTTTGATAGCTATCATGGCTGCCGCTTCCGGAGTTTTCACATAACGATGGTCAGTCATTAACAGTCCGGGAGCACCGCAATCGGATACGATGTATCCGTTGAAACCCCAGTCCTGTTTCAATACTTTATTCAATAACCAGTTGTTGGCAGTACATGGCACCCCATTGATGGCATTGTAAGCTGTCATGATGGATTCCGCTTTTCCTTCGCGGATACATTTCTCAAATGCCGGGAAATAATATTCCCTTAAGTCCGTTTCGGTGATAGCTGCATCGCAATAAAAACGATTATGTTCTTCGTTGTTGGCGGCAAAATGCTTGAGAGTAGCTACAGCTTTCAGATAACGCGGATGGTCTCCTTGTAATCCTTTCACAAAAGCGGTACCCAATACTCCGGATAAATAGGGATCTTCTCCATACGTCTCCGGGGTACGTCCCCAACGCGGGTCACGAGCCATATTGACAGTCGGTGACCAGAATGTTAATAAGTCACTGAACTGGTCTTTTTGTTTCTTTCCCCGTTCCAGTTCATTCCAGCGGGCACGGGCTTCGTCCGAAATGACGCCGGCAATGATATGATGTAATTCGGGATTCCACATACTGGCCAGTCCGATTGCCTGCGGGAAAACTGTAAATTTTCCCGGGCGGATGATTCCGTGTAACGCTTCATTTCCCATGTAATATTTATCAATTCCCATACGCTCGATTCCCGGGGAAGTAGCACGAAGCAAAGAGACCTTTTCCTCTATTGTCAGTTTCGATAACAGATCCTGTACTCTTTCGTGTATGGGGGCATTCATATTTTTATATAAATCCTGAGCCTTTGATACTGCCGCCCCTAACTGCATGAAAATTAAAAGTAAAATTAGTTTCTTCATTCTATGTTATTTTAGTGTTATTTATTCGTTTATCAAGTCGAGTGTGACACTGCGTAAAGAACGTATATCGACAATCTCCCATTTTGATTCGCCTTTGAAACGGTATTTGTATTTGAAGTTGAAACGTTGGCGTTTCTTTCCGCCGTAAACATCCGACAATTCATAATTTCCATAATAATCGGGTTGTTCTTCATCGATGGAAGCCACTTCGATAAAGTCTGCGTTGTATGGTTTCATGGTCAGACTGTTGTCCTCGTTCACTGTAACTATGATACCGTTCTTTTTGATGACTTCTTCATTTTTCTCATATCCCTTGATACCGGCAAAGATACGGAATGAGTTTTTCGTAAGCGGGTGGAATGTCTGTGAAGCGGCTGCGTCACGTTGCGATTCCCCTTCTTTCTGTAGCTTTCCGGCAGCATTGTAGATAGTAGATTCGTCAGTACGTGCATAGAGGTTTTTCATCTGTACCTGATAAAGTACCTGAGACTTGTTCGGATTGACAGAATAAGCCGACACACTCTTGATACGCATTGGAATAAGGTAAATCGAGTCGGGTGACAGCCCTTCAGGTTTTACCTGAATCGGCATCACATTATATGTGTCAGGGCTGCTGGCTTTCAAAGTGACTCCCATCTGAGCGATGGAGTAATACTTTGAAGGAAGTTCTTTGGCATACTTTGACTGGTCAATGTCGTACTTTATTTTATTATAATTCTGCAATACTTCCGGAGCATATTCCAGTGTTACGTCCACATCCCGGTCGATTCGAAGGGAACCGCCGCAGTTGATGGAGATATATCCGGTACTTTCTGTTTCGTTGAGGTCGTGCATACCGGTATATACCAGATCGTTGTCACTGATGATACAAATTATCTTTTGTCCCATTTCCTGTTCAAAGTCGAAAGATTCGCAGGCTGTCAGGGCAAGCAATGCCAGAAAATAACCGGCTTTTTTTATCATTGTTTTCATTTGATTATCTGTTTTACTGATGATTCAAAATTAGTTGTTATATCCCGGATTCTGGTCTAGTAATTCTACTTTTCTCAATTCGGATTTGCTGATAGGCAAGAACAACAGTTTTCTGTGTACTACACGGTCACGGTAATTTTTCTCGTCCACAACAGTACGTTGGTAGAAACCACCGAATTCGTTGGCTGCGATGTTGAGGCCCATGATAGGTTCTGAATCCACATCTTCATAAATACCCCAGCGACGTACATCGTAGAACCGGCGTCCTTCACCCAGGAACTCTACCATACGTTCACGCTTGATTTGCTCGAACATTTCCGTAGGACTTTCCAGTTGGGCCTGAGTAAGTCCCGGTAATCCGGCACGGTAGCGTACCTGATTAAACGCTTTGGCCATTTCGTCCACATCACGTGACAAACTGTATGATTCGCCGGTAGGCAGTGTGATGGCATGAGTGGTGGTCAACTGGTTCAATGCTTCGGCATACGACAGCAATATTTCAGCATAACGGATGATAGGGAATCCTTTTTCGTAACGTTCGCTGCTGTTGCCACGCCATGCGTCATAAGAAGAAATGTATTTCTTGATCACATAACCTGTAGGAGTGTAGTTGTCACTACCCACTGTACCTGCATATTTGCCGGCATTACCGTCCATGCAGTATTTCACGGTTTGCAGACGGTAAGAACCGTCGGTAGTCGATGTAGCAGGCCAATAACATCCGTTGAAACCTACGCAGGCGTGACGTATCTCTTCACGGTTGGCATACATCTGCCAGATATTGCCGTTGAGATGATAGTCCGAGAAATCACGAGGTCCGGAAGTAAAGTCGTTAGGGCCTTCTTTATATTCTCCGACTGCCATGGCTTCTTCGATTGTTTTTCCGTCTTCCATACGGTAAGCATCGATCATTTTCTGTGTCAGCCCCATACCGTTGTATCCACCCATATATTGCGGGAACGATTGTTGTGTATATCCTTTTACCTCTTCGGAGATACGTCCCCAGATAACTTCATTATTGTTCTTGAACGGTTCGTCTCCTGTGAACATGTGAGAATAGGACTTGAACGGGTCGATGCCTCCGGCTCCATTCGGGAAGTTTTCTGTAGGAACACCTGCCGGCAGTTGCGGAGTGTTCTGGTCTTTGCTCACTGTGAACAGTTCGTAGACATTCATATCAATCACCCGTTTGCAGGCAGCAGCAGCTAATGCCCATTTTTCTTCGCTATAGTTTTGATTGATGTAATATGCTTTATCGTAAGTACGTTTCCAGTTGCCGAAGTAGAGACGGGCAGTGGATGTTCCGTTGAAAAGCGGTGAAGCGGCATGCAGGCGGAGACGGGCTATCAGCGCGTAAGCGGCTCCCTTTGTGGGGCGTTCAAACTGTGCGATAGAGGCTTTTAACGGAAGGTATGCCGCTGCTGTTTCCAGTTCCGAGCAGATGTATTCTACTGTCTCGTCATAAGTGGCACGATAAGTGTTGTAAGCAGGGCCGTCCAGGTTACTTTCGAATATTTCGTCGCCTACAAGAATTGCAGGACCGCAAGTCATCAGAATATGATAATAGGCGTAACCGCGCAGGAAGTGAATATAGCCGGTATAATTACGGCGGTCGAGTGCTGTCATATCCTGACATTCGTCCATACGTGCCAGCATCAGGTTGGCTTTACGGATTACTTTGTACATGTCACTCCAGACGTTCATACCTCTCAGATTATCAGGATTCACATATCCCAGTGCAAAAGCTGATCCGCGGAAGATGTCGCTGCTCATTACAGTGAAGATATCATCGCCGGCAGTAATGCCCGGTGCATATTCGTGACCGAAGATTCTGCTTTCGTCGGGCAATTGTCCGGCTGCACCCCACAGGTACGCTTCAAAATAACGTTTCTGTGTGAATACGGAATCAAACTTCAGTGTATCGTCGAAATATTGGTCTACGTCCAGGTAATTGCAAGAGCCTAACAGGACGATAAATGCGAAGAGAAGCCCCTTCGATATAATCTGGCTTATTTTGGTTTTCATACGATTCATTATTTTTAGAAGTTAATATACATCTGAAAAGCATAGCGGGCCGGTATAGGATAGGCTCCTCCGTTGTAATATGCCTGTTCCGGATCGAAATGTTTGAATGGGCTCCATACGCAGATGTTGGAAGCTACAAACTGTAAGTCGAGTGACGAAACACCCAGTTGTTTCAGAATCTTGCCGGCACTCAGGTTGTAGTTGAGGTTGATTTCCTGCAAACGCAAGTAGCGGACATTGGCTTTCCAGAACGTAGAAGGCTGTGTACTGTTGTGGTCATTTCCGTAAGAAAGACGCGGGAACATAGCGTTCGGATTTTCGGTGGACGCATCGCCCGATATTTCGCGCGGTGTCCAGCGGTTTGCTTGATTGGCGGTGATAGCCAGTGTATTTCCTGTTTCTCCGGAAGAGAATGGGAGGAATCCGAATGCTTTGTAGCCATCCACACAGAAGTTGTCTACATTGCCTGTTCCTTTGAATAAGAATCCCAGTGTCAGTTTTTTCCAGCGTACTTCTCCACCGAATCCGTACATCAGACGCGGATAGTTCGCCTTGTAAGAAAGAGGCACCTGGTCGTCGGAGTTGATAACACCGTCACCATTCACATCTTTGTATTTGATATCACCCGGGAGTACTTTACGTCCGGCAATTCCGCTCTGGTCGGGACTGAACTTCACATCGTCTTCATCGCGGAACAATCCTAATGCGATGTAGCCGGCATAATATTCGTAAGGTTTGTCTGCTCTTTCCTGATAAGAATATTTTTGGAAAGCTTCTTCCCAGTTTTTCACCATATTGGCTGTGTACGTAAAGTTACCACGAAGGGTAAACGAGAAGTCTTTACCAATATCCTGTGTGAATGAAATGTTTCCGTCGGCTCCGTAGCTGACCATGCTACCCACGTTTCCGAAAGGTTGTTCTGCCAATCCGATATAGTCGGGTACCATCGTGCGTTGTTGGAAGATGTCGTTGCGGGTATCGCGGAAAAAGTCTACTGTAAAGTCTACCTGTTCGTTGAATAATTTTCCTTCAATACCCAAATCCAGTTTGATAGCTTTTTCCCATTGGAGGTTATCGGCACCGACTGACTGCTCCGTTACACCACTGCTTCCGTTCCATCCTTTATTAGCATTTTCATTCATAATAGTTAGATAGGGAAAACGTTTGTTGGTAATACGGTCGTTACCTACCGAACCCCATGATCCTCTGATTTTCAAAAAACTCAACCAAGGCAATGTTTCGCGTACGAAATCATAATTGGTCGGTACCCAACCAAGGGCAACGGAGGGGAAGAAGCCAAAACGACGTCCTTTCTGGAAATTCTCGGAACCGGTATAACCGAAGTTCAAATCAATCATATATGTATCACGGAATCCGTATGTTAAACGACCGGATAAGCCTTGGTAGCGTTTAGGTACATTATCTACATTTACATTACAATTATAACCGTGTATATCGCACCATGTGCTTTGATAGCTGCTCATATAATAGTAAACCAAACCGCCGACACGATGATCACCGAATGCACGGTCATAGTTTAGAGTAGATTCAAAATGCAGCTTATTCCATTGTGACTCTTCATCCTTATTATAGGTGGCAGTTTGGGCATCTACTACTTTGCGCATAATTAAAGTACCATCTACAGTACGTCCGCTGGCATAGTACATTTCCGGCAGTACTTTACGTATTTCTTTCAGATAACTTTCCGAGTCGTAAGCAATCTGTGCCCTTAACTTCAGTCCTTTGGTGATGAAAGGCAAATCCTGAGTAACAGCCAGTGTCACTTTGTTTGTGAATCTGCGCCATTTCGCTTTTCCGGTGTGGTTCAGCATGACGTAGGGAGAGTATTCGTTGTTTGCTCCCCATGCCGGCAGTTCTCCGGTAGAGTATTGCAGAGGAATCGTCAACGGAGTCAGTCTTTGCTGGGCGCTCCAGAGTGCGTCAGTCGAAACGTTTCCCGGTTCGGTCTTTTCAGACAGATAACCTTCCGTACCCAGATAGGCAGTAGTTGTCTTAGTCAGGTTGACATCGATATTACTACGATAGTTATAAGTACGATAAGCTACGTCAGTACTGTATTTAGAGTTTTTTTCCTGTTTGTAGGCAGCGTTTTCATTGGACATACCCAAGCTGAAGAAATAACGGGCCACACTACCGCCGCCACGGGCACTCATATAGTAGGTCTGTTGCAGGGAATTCTTGTTCAGAATCTGGTCGCGCCAGTTTACATTCGGGTAAAGATCGGGGTCCAGCTGATACTTGATCAGGTCGAGCGCCATCGGCGAATAAAGTGCTTCTTCGCCGCGAGCCAGTTTTGCTTCGTTGGCAAGCGTTGCATAGTCATAGGCACCGAGGTATTCGGGCATATTCTGTAAGTGGGAAACGGTCAGGTTGGCACGTCCCGTAATTTTCAGTTTGTCCACTTCACCGCGTTTGGTAGTGACCAGTACGACACCGTTGGCACCACGTGTACCGTAAACGGCTGTGGCGGAAGCATCTTTCAATACCGAGAAGCTCTCAATATCCGCCGGATCAATTTGACTTAAACTGCCTTCCAGTCCGTCAATCAGTACCAGTGCACCTTGGTTGGCACCGAAAGTTCCGATACCACGTACCCAGAATTCAGAGATGTTTTTTCCCGGTTCACCACTGTTTTGCAGGGAGATAATACCCGGTACACGTCCGCCTAACATATTGGGAATAGAGGTAGCCGGTGTTTGCAGGTCTTTTACGTCTACATTCGTTATGGCACCTACTACGCTGACTTTTCGTTGTGAGCCGAGTCCGACAACCACCGTTTCTTCCAGTGTATTGGTCGAAGGCTTCAGTTTGAATTGTGCGTTTTTCCGGTCCAGTCTGGAGTCAATTCTCACTTCTTGTTTTTCATAGCCAAGGAATGACAGAGTGATCACATCGCCCATTTGTGCTCCTTTGATGGTAAACTTACCGTCCATGTTGGTAACGGTACCTACACCGGGACGGTCTTTCAAAAAGACGTTGGCACCCGGAATCGGGGCGTTGAATTCATCGAGTACCGTACCTGAAATGGTGATTGTACTTTCTTTTTGGGTTGGCTCTTGTGCTTTGATGCAGAGGCAGCAGAGCAGAAAAGCGGTTATAATATATAAATGTTTCATAGTGTTATTGTTTATAATGACCTACTGCGTTATTCAATAGAGAGTTTGCGGACACAACGGTTGTCCTTGTCGCCGATGTAGATAGTACCTTCGCTGTCGATGGCAAGTCCCCACGGTTCGGTGAAGAGTGCGATTTCCGGCGTTCCGTCTTTATATCCCGAACTGTTCGGGTTACCGATTACTGTGCTGACTACACCTTCGGGAGTCACTTTACGAATACAATGATTTCCGGAGTCAGCAATGTAAAGGTTTTCTTCTTCGTCCAATACTAATTGGCGGGGGCTGTTGAACTGTGCTTCTGTCTCCTGTCCGTCAGCGTGTCCTGCACGTCCTTTGTCTCCTGCATATATTCTGAAGTTTCCTTCACGGGTCGGGTCGGTGATATCTTCAAACACACCGATACAATGCTGGTTGGTAAATGCCATGTAGAGTTTTTTCGGATCTTTCCGGCTGAAAGTCATATAACAGTCAGAGGTAGCTAACAAATCATTATTGCCTACTTCTATTACCCAGGCATATCCTGTTTTTCCGTCAATCTTCAGGAAGAAGTTGGCATCTTTGGTACGGCAGTAGAAGTGATTGTCCAGTTCGCAATAAGCGAATGAGTGTTTGTAAGTAGTGTTCACTTTACTTGCATCTTCTCCATCGGCTGCCATGTAATCCCTTCTTCGGGGCGTCCAGAAGTCTATCGAGTTGACCGACCAGAATGTATTACCACCGTCAGTAGGAATCACTAATCCTAATCCGTTGTCTATGATACATGGCTGGTTCAGCGGATATTGGCCTGCGTTGTCGATAATGATAGAAGACTGGTTTTCTTTTTCATTGATCAGAATCAGTTTGTTGGCTCCCCACAGTTCGCGCGGACATACAAAGAGATTATCTTCGGCATCAATAGCCAGGAAACCGACTTCAGGGAATTCCGTTTCGCCCAGTGTACCTACTTTGACGCCACTTGTGCCGGGACGTCCGCACAATGTGGTAACTACCGTCTGAATGTGATAATCGAATTTCTTATCGTATACAGCCGACTGTTCGCCTACTTTAACGGTGATTTCCACCTGATCGTGATCCGGATCACCGTCATCCGGCATACCGTCGCCCGGACGGCGCGGAGTAATGACATAAAGCTTATTTCCCAAGGAGCCGACTAATGCCGCTTTCTTATTATTAAAATAAACCTCAATGTTTTCCAAATCAGTTCCGAAGTTTTCCCCGTTCAGAATCACTTGCGTAGCGATGCCACCTGAGTCCGGATAAAAATTAGTGACTGTGATCGGTTCATTGGGATTGTGTACCTGAGCCGATGTTTTATCTTCACAGGAAGATGCGATGATGATTGTCAGGGCACATCCTCCTATGCACAATAAAAAAAGAATTTGGTGTATTAAATTTTTCTTCATAATATTGATATAACATTAATTATTCGTAAGTGAAACGTATGAATTTATAGTTGAAGTTACCTCCCTCGCCAATGACAAGTTTCACTGTGTGTTTTCCTTTCGTGAAGTGAAGTTTGGGTTGATTTTCGGGATAAGTATCATGTTGCCATTTGAAGGCGCTCCAGTCATTGTCATTTATCATATATACGGAATTGGTTGGCACGCCGTCCACTTCCAGCGAATAGTATCCGCCGTTACTGTTGTTGACAGAACGGAACAGGTCGAACGCATATGTACCTGCGTCTTGTACGTCGAGAGTAAACATCTGCCATTCGCCTTCGCCGGTGTATCCGATGTTCATACCGAATTCCAAATCCACACCGGGACTGTTGTCATCACCTTTTTCCGACCGGTAGTTGTAGCCGGCTTCATTGTTAGCGCTGTTGTCATGATAACCTATGCCTTCACCTCCCAAGTCGAAATTGAAAACGGAAATCTCGCGGGTTTCAGAAGCGGAAAGGATGGAACGCAGATCCTCATAATTGTCCAGTATGGCAGGGGCCACATAGAATGTATCTGCGGCGTTACTTTCGGGAACTGCATAAGTTGCGTATGATAAGTCGGAACCGAAATCCAATAAATAAGAATTTGCTTCACCGGAAGTGATGTATTTGGTTACTTCTTTTCCTGCTTCGTCTTTGTAGTTCAGTACACAGCTTCCCGGTTTGTCTTTCCATTTCACCACCAGTCCGTTACCGAAGCGGGTAGCTACTTCTACCGTACGGTTGCTCAGCGTAGATTGGAATGATTCGCCGTACACATTGGCAGAGACATTGATCGGTTTTGATTGATTTCCATACCGGTCTATACAGGTCACTGTAAAGTCGTACTTTTTATTTTCTTCCAGGTCGTCATAATAGAATTTGAATACGCCGCTTTTGTAGTTTACATCTTCTTCGATAGAGCTGTCGTTGTTGTTGCATACGACGTTCATCTTCTGAACTTTTTCGTTGTCGATAGTCACTTCTATCAAAACACGTTTATTTCCTGCGCGTGCCAGTACTTCTTTGGATGTGGGCAAGCTTACGGTTACATCTACTGTTTGGGTCCATTCTCCTTGCGTAATGATGATTTGTGTGTTGCCGACTCCGGTAGCGGTTACCAGTCCTTTATTGTTTACTGTGGCGACAGATGGGTCTTCACTTGTCCATTCAAACGTACTTTCGGTGGGGCTTGCGGTCAGTTGCTCCGTATCTCCGAAGAACAGGTTCAATGAGTTCTGATTGACATAAACCATGTTCTCATAATTGTGATCGATTTCTCCGGTGTGACATGCCATCATGCAAAAGACTGCAAACAGCGATATACCCACTTTCGATAATTTACTTACATATTTACTCATAGTAAATTCCTCCTAATTTTTTAAGGTTAATCTATTCTTTTTTTAGTTATCTGGTGTTGCAAACGTACGATAAAGCTGGTTTAAATCTGAGTACGAATGCTGCAAACTTTAGTCAGAATGCGCCAAAATAGGGAATAATACCTGTTATTTTATGAGTCCTGCAGGTTTTAACTCGTACTATTTCCATATCGCGCTATTGTCTGCCGCAAAAGCTCTTTTTAAAGAGTAGCCGACAGGCTATTGAAATTAGTTTATAGTATGCTCTTGCTTGTACCATCCCTTTGGCACAACTGTGTCAAAGGCTTGGCATAACCGTGCCAATAGGGTGGCATAACTGTGCCAAAGGCTTGGCACAAGCAAGGCTGTTACTTTGTTCCGTTTGGTCGCATACTAGGAACGGACAACTCCGGTACTAGAAACTAATTGATCAAGTACTCCCTTTACAGCGAAACAGTGAGTTTATCTCCCGCATTCATACTGATCTGTACCGAACCGTCCGCATTTATTTCCGGTGTGAATGTTTTCTTGTTCATTTTCCAGTTATATGCACTTGCATTTGAAATGCGGAAAGAGAATTCAGCCGGGACGGATGCCCTTAATTCTGTCTGTTCTATCTGAGCATTTTTCCAGCTTGCATCCAGTTCGATTCCACCGCGGGCGCAAAGTCCTTTGAAGCTTCCGTTTTTCCATTCTTCCGGCAGACAGGGAAGCAGTTCAATCCGGTTATCGTAGCCTTGCAGCAACATTTCTGCGATGCCTGCGGCTCCGGCTGTGTTTCCGTCGAAGGCGAAGATATCTTCACCTGCTCCGGCAATTCCGGCAGGAGAGACAGTGAACATGTTTTCGCGGGATAATGGTCCTAATAACTGCTTTACACTGTTGTATGCTTTTATCGGATCTTTCAGGCGGGCATAGAAGCAAATCATATTGGCACGACTCCATTCCGTATCTTCCCAGTCTTTGGCGGCCAGACGTCTTTCAATAGTGATGCGGGCTGCATTCGCCAGTTCGGGTGTTTTATTTAATGTAATCTGCGAATAAGGATAGAGCGATAACAAGTGTGTGGTGTGACGGTGGTTGGGATGTGCTTCTTCGTAGTCTTCGAACCATTCCTGTACTCCTCCGTTGGCACTGATGCGGAAAGGAGGGAGTTTGCTGATGGCGGTACGGAGGCTGTCGGCAAATGCAGCATCGACATTCAATATTTCCGTAGATTTCAGGCATGCGGAGAATATCTCATAAACCAGTACACGGTCGCAGGTCGGCATCATGGATGCGCAAAACTCTTGCCCCTGATAGCGGAAACTGTTCTCCGGTGAGATGCTGGGACCCGTCACGAGGTAATTGTTCCGGGGATCTGTCACCATATAATCCAGCAGAAATTCAGCGTTGCTCTTTAATAAAGGATAAGCGGTTTCTTTCAGGAAGTTTTTGTCTTGTGTATATTCGTACTGTGTCCACACGTGAGAAGTGATCCACGAAGAGGCGGTCGGGAACAGTCCCCAGAGAATACTGCCTGATACGGCTGCGTATCCCCACGGATTCGATGTAGTGTGGGCGGTCCATCCTTTGCAGCCATATAAGTCCTGAGCTATTTTTGAACCATGTACAGACAGGTCTTTGATATAGTCGAAAAGCGGGAGATGACACTCGGGCAGGTTACCTACATTGGCGATCCAGTAGTTCTGTTCCGTATTGATATCCAGATGATAATCGTTCGTCCAGCCCATGTGGCAAGCCAGATTATCATTGAAGAACCCTTGCAGTGCTACGGGTAGCGGAGAGTTGGGACGTGAAGACGAAATCAGCAGATAACGGGCATACTGGAAGAATAAAGCGTCCAGTCCCGGATCAGATTCTCCTGCTTTCACTCGTGCCCAGCGCTGGTCGTTTGGTAAATGGCTGAATTTTCCATTTTCTCCGAACGAGAGGGCTACCCGGGAGAAAAGTGGGGTATAGTCTTCTACATGTGTATTTCTCAGTGTCTTGAAACTCTTTTTGGAGGCTGCTTCAATTGTTTCCTTGCATTTTTGCTGATAGTCGTATCCTGCAAATGTCGTATTCTTATAATTGGTACGTACGTCAGACAGTAAGAGTACTTCCGTAGCCTTGTCGATGAGAAGTTTCTTTCCGTCCGCTTTGATGGTCCCTCCTTTTATCTCTGCGGCGATGCGTCCTTCAAACAATACGCCTCCTCTGCCGTGTTTTTCAAATTCGGCATTGCCGGTATAAATCAGTTGATTGCCGGAAGCTACGACTTCCGCATTCCGGAGTAGCTGCAGTTCCAGTTCCACTGTGATGGATTCCGGACGGCTGGCTTTTATATGCATCGCAATTACGTCATCCGGATTGGAGGCGATGCACTGGCGGGTATATTCTGTATCGCCTACTTTGTAGGTGACGGTATTGGTGGCGGTAGTTAAGTCCAGTTCGTGATGATAGTCCGATAATTCTCCTTCCGGGTAGGTGAAATTCAGTTTCAAGTCACCGATCGGAAGATGCGTTCCGGCGGAATGAGGACTTCCTGCCATCGTGTTTCCGGCAATGTGGTTGCCTTCGGCGAGGTTGTCTTCAAAAAACAGCTTCCGTATCTGGTCGAGTTTTTCTCTTCCCAACGGGCGTTGTTGATGTTCGTCGTACTCTCCCGACCACATAGTCGATTCGTTCAGGCCGATGGTTTCCGTTTCCACGCCACCATATACCATTGCTCCGAGACGACCGTTTCCTAAAGGAAGAGATTTCATCCATTTGTCGGCGGGTTTGTCATACCATAATTTCATCGTATCTTCGGTCGCCTCCGATGGCAGGCAACCACTAAACAGAAGTGCGGCCCCGATAATCAGGCCTA
>OBWN01000370.1_pt1 | contig 14565 bp, 8 predicted proteins | sample 1501351 | NCBI WGS metagenome assembly OBWN01 (sample SAMEA2580087, study PRJEB22360) | human gut metagenome | biome: human gut; feature: human-associated habitat; material: faeces | place: Denmark | collected 2008/2010
TATGCCGGGCGACCGGAGCAAAGTGGTTTTGGAGACGGACTGCCAGAAGAGGCAAAATTCAATCAGCCGGAATGTGTAACGGTGTATCCGGATAACTCAATATATGTGGCTGACCGTGATAACCATGTCATTCGTCGTGTGACAGTAGAATAAATAATTTATTAAAAGAATTATCCATGAATAATATTCAAAAATATATCGTATTACTCTTGATGGTAATGCTGTTTGTGCCGAATACTGCATGGGCACAAACGAACAAGCAAGAATTTGTAATCAAGGGTGTAGTAGAAGATAATCTTGGTCCTGTTGCCGGTGCGTCGATTATTGCTAAAAATCAGCCGGGTGTGGGTACGGTTACTAATCTTGATGGAGAGTTTTCTATTAAAGTGGGGCCCTATGATGTGATTCAGGTGACTTTCATTGGTTACCAGACAGTTGAGATTCCTGTATTATCCATTAAAGATCGAAACAATTTAAAGATAAAGATTGTAGAAGATAATACAAAGATCGATGAGGTTGTGATAACATCTAGCGGTGTTCAGAAAAAGAAGACACTGACAGGAGCTATTACTAATGTTGATATCAAACAGCTGAATGCTCCGGGTGCTAATCTTTCCAATGCGTTAGCTGGTGTTGTACCTGGTATTATAGCTATGCAGAGTAGCGGTGAACCGGGTGAAAATATGTCTGAGTTTTGGATTCGTGGTATGAGTACGTTTGGTGCAAAATCGGGTGCTTTGATTCTCGTAGATGGTGTTGAACGTAGCTTTAATGAGATTCCGGTAGAAGATATTGAATCATTTTCTGTTTTGAAAGATGCGTCGGCTACTGCTATTTACGGACAGCGTGGTGCAAATGGAGTGGTTCTGATTACTACCAAGCGCGGTGAAAAAGGAAAAGTAAAGATAAATGTGAAGGCAGGCTTCAACTGGAATACTCCTGTAAAAGTGCCTGAATATGCCAGTGCTTATGATTGGGCGCGTTTAGCAAATGAAGCGAGAGTAGGACGTTATGAGTCTCCATTATATACTGACGAAGAAATGTCTATTATTCAACACGGGCTCGATTCAGATTTATATCCGAATATAGACTGGAGAGATTTGATGTTGAAAAGTGGCGCACCGAGTTATTATGCGAATATAAGTTTTTCAGGAGGTAGTGATAATGTACGTTATTTCGTATCGGGGCAATATACAAGTGAAGACGGACGTTATCGAACTTCCAGTTCAGAAAATAAATATAATACTAATTCTACATACGAACGTTATAACTACCGCGCTAATGTAGATATGAATCTGACTCGTACAACTGTTTTGAAAGTAAATGTCGGTGGATGGCTGGTAAATCGCAATTCTCCTTCTAGCAGTTCGGGAGATATTTGGGAATCTTTTGCTGCTTTTACTCCGCTTTCGTCACCGCGTAAATGGTCTTCTGGTCAGTGGGCAAGTGTGAATGGGGCAAAAACTCCAGAATATCGGATGACGCAAACGGGGTACCGCACCATTTGGGAGAATAAGATTGAAACTAGTGTGGCTTTGGAACAAGACTTAAAGTTTATTACAGAGGGGTTGAAATTCTCCGGGGTCTTTGCATTTGATACATATAACAAAAATACGATAGTTCGTTCTAAGGAAGAAGAACTTTGGGAAGCAGAGTCCTATCGGGATGAGAAAGGCCAGTTGGTTTTGAAAAGATTGCAGAATGCTTCCGCAATGAGTCAAAGAAAAGAGGTGAGTGGGGACAAACGCTATTATTTGCAAGCGTCATTAGACTATAGTCGACTGTTTGCACAGAAACATCGTGTTGGTGCGTTTGCCATGGTTTATCAACAGGAAACTTCAGATATAAACTTTGATGAGAGTGATTTGATAGGGTCGATACCACACCGTAATTTAGCTTATTCTGGCCGCTTTACGTATGCTTTTAAAGATAGATACATGGCTGAATTTAACTGGGGATATACTGGTTCGGAAAACTTTGAGAGTGGTAAACAATTTGGCTTTTTCCCTGCCGTATCTGCCGGATGGGTCGTTTCGGAAGAATCGTTTATAAAGAAGGCCGCTCCTTGGTTGGATATGTTCAAAATCAGAGCTTCTTATGGTGAGGTGGGTAATGATGAATTGCAAGGGCGTCGTTTTCCCTATATTTCTTTGGTAAGTACGGATGATGGAGGTTCTTATTATTTTGGTGAATTTAGAACTAATAGAGTACAAGCTTATCGTATTAAAACTTTAGGAACTCCGAATTTGACATGGGAGGTAGCCAAAAAGTATGATATAGGAGTTGATTTCAGCGTTCTCAATGGGAAATTCACAGGAGCTGTAGACTATTTTGTGGATAAACGTGATGATATTTTTATGCAGCGTAACCAAATGCCATTAACGACCGGACTTGCTGACCAGACTCCAATGGCAAATGTGGGTAAAATGAAATCTTTCGGATGGGATGGTAATATAGCTTTCACTCAGCAAATAGGTCAGGTAAATCTACAACTCCGAGCTAATTTTACTTATCAGACTACTGATATCCTTGATAAGGATGAGGCTGCTAATGAGTTGTGGTATAAAATGGATAAAGGTTTTCAGTTGAATCAAAGTCGCGGTTTTATTGCCTTGGGACTGTTTAAGGATCAGGAAGATATAGACCGTAGTCCATCACAGGCAGGATTGGCAAATAAAGCAGTCCTTCCGGGTGATATAAAGTACAAGGATGTAAACGGAGACGGAATCATTAATGATGATGACATTGTGCCTTTGGGATACAGACAGCAACCAGGACTTCAATATGGTATTGGTCTGAGTGCAAACTGGAAAAACTGGAATCTCAGTATGTTATTACAGGGAACAGGAAAATGTGACTTTTTTGTGGGAGGTAACGGACCGCATGCTTTCCATGATGGTCGTACCGGTAATATTCTGCAAGTTATGGTAGAGGGGAATCGTTGGATTCCAAAAGAAATTTCGGGAACAGAAGCTACGGAAAATCCGAATGCCGATTGGCCACGTTTGACGTATGGCAATAATAATATGAATAATCGGGCTTCTACATTCTGGTTGCACGACAGAAAATATCTGCGTTTGAGAAATGTAGAACTATCTTATGATTTTCCTCAGTTATGGACACGGAAATTCTATGTAAACAACTTACGTATTGGATTTATCGGACAGAACTTATTGACTTGGGCTCCATTCAAATGGTGGGATCCGGAAGGAACTAGAGAAGATGGAAGTAACTACCCAATCAATAAAACATTCTCATGCTATCTCCAATTTAGCTTTTAATTTTAAAATGTCGAATTATGAAGAAATTATTATATACCATATTGTTGTCCTTAGGTACGTTTTTATTTACTGCATGTACCGATTATATCAATGTGGATAAATATTTTTATGATCAGGTATCATTAGATTCTGCTTTTTCCAAGCGGGTGTATGTAGAAGGATGGCTGTCAAGTGTATATAGTGTAATGGATAATATTGGTGAGTATCGCGAACCGTTTCGCTGGGCAAGCGATGATCTTTATCATCCGGATATGAAAGAGTATGTGGAAGGAAATTACAGTGCCGACCATCAGCTTAGTGATGATGATAGAAATAACTCACGCTTGTGGAAATATTATGAGGGAATCCGTAAAGCGTCTACTTTTATAGATAATGTAGATCGTTGTCCGGAATTGACGATGGATGAAAAAACGGATTTGAAGGGACAGGCACGTTTCCTACGCGCTTATTGTTACTGGGCATTAATACGTGTTTATGGCCCGGTGCCTTTAATCCCGACAGAAGGGTTGGATGTGAATCTTTCCTATGAGGAACTGTCATTACCCCGTGAACCTTTTGATAATGTGGTTGATTTTATAGACGCAGAATTGGCTGAGACTGCCCGCTCGCTGCCAATCAAAAGGACAGTCAACAATTTGGGACGTCCCACCCGTGGTGCTGCATTAGGGCTTCGTGCCAGAGTTTTGCTTTATGCTGCCAGTCCGCTTTTCAATGGAAATATCGACTTTTTTGATGTGAAAGATTGCTATGGAAATCAATTGGTATCTCAAACTTATGATGAGACTAAATGGGCGAAAGCGGCAGCTGCAGCTAAGGATGTGATTGAATTGGCTAAGGCGAGCAATTTGTATGAACTTTATGTTATAGCTCCGAAAGCTACGGTTTTACCTTCTCAGCGTCCACCTTATAATGAACTTTATTCGGACAAGAACTATCCGGAAGGTTGGGCAGATGTCGATCCGTTGCTTTCTTATAAATCAATTTTTGATGGTACGATACTTGGATCGAAAAATCCTGAGTTGATATTTACTAGAACAAGGGAAGGAACTGCGCATATTAATGACTGGGCGTATCAGTCGATTCCTAAAACATTGAGAGGAAATAATCGTTTGGCAGTTACACAAAAGCAAGTCAATGCTTATGCAATGAATGATGGACGTTCAATTACAGAGGCTGCTAGTACGAATGACTATGTGACAGAAGGTTTTACAACACAGGCTTATGCCGCAGAAAATCCATTCTTACCGGCTAAAGTTAATCTGATGTATAATAATCGTGAACCTCGTTTCTACGCATCGATTGCTTATAACGGATCAGTTTGGGAAGCTTCCAGTGCTTCCGAGTCCGATTATCGTGATAAACAAATATTTTATTATCGTGGTTTGAACGATGGTAAGCAGGGATTTAAGGAAGAATGCCCTTTGACGGGAATTACTTTAAAGAAGTTTTATAATTCGGAAGATTCGAGAACGGAAGGCGGATATCTCGTTGATAAGACAGAGATGACAATACGTTATGGTGAAATACTGTTGATTTATGCTGAAGCTTTGAATGAGCTGACTTCCGGACAAGTATATCATCTGACGACTTATACAGGAGCTGATGTTGAAATTCAGCGTAATGTCGATGAAATGCGGTATGCTATAAAGCGTATCCGTATGCGTGCCGGAGTACCTGACTATACTGATGAGACCTATAATAATCCGAATGATTTCCGTGTGAAACTGAAGAGAGAGCGTCAGATTGAGTTATTGGGAGAAAACAGTATGCGTTATTTTGATTTACGACGTTGGAAAGACGCGATGACAGAAGAAAACCAGTTGTTGCAAGGATGCAACATAAATATCAGTGATGACGAAAAGCGTGTAGCTGATTTTTACAAGCCGACTATTATCACTTCGGTGCATAAGGTGTTTGAACAAAGGATGTATTTGTGGCCTTTCCCCACTTATGAACTGAAACGCAATGTAAATATGACACAGAATCCCGGATGGTAATACTTACTAAATTTAGCATGTTATGAAACAAAAAAGATATATATATGGAATCGTGGGATGCCTGCTGATTTCGATGATGTTAGGAATCTCCTCATGTGACGGACTGGAAGACGAATTGTTTCAGAAGAACTCGTATATTGTCCACAATGGATGGCAAGATTATGCTTTAGAAGTGGCTGAGGATAATACGACTATACTTCCGATTTATTTTGGTGTGAATGGCACTTCTGCTAATGACAAGGACATTTGTCTGACCATGGAGATAGACCCTGATACATTACAGAAATATAATTGGGAGAAATATAAAAATCAGTCGGACTTATACTATAAGATATTGCCGGCAGGTACTTATACATTTGATGCAGACTCATGGACTATTCCGAGTGGGGAGCTGAATGCGACGGCTGCTATTAAAATCGATTTGAACAAGATAGAGGAATTAGGAAGCTTGTATGATGATTATGTACTTCCACTTCGCATCACTTCTTCGACTGGTGAACCTATGGGGCAGAACAAATATACCAAAGTGCTGGCACATATCGGGTTTAAAAATGATTATTCTGGTACGTATAGTGGAAAAGGTATTATTACGCAGCAAGGAACTACATATACGACTGAGATTACCAGTACACAGCTTTATGCAATTAACAATGATATTTGCTATATGTTTGTTGGTGAGAAAACTCGTGCAAATACCCCAGACTATTTGAACTATGTGGTTGAAATAAAGCGCGATGAATGGGGAGGTATTACATTATCAAGTGAGGTAGGTAGCTTAGAGTTTAAGTCGTATAATAGTAAACTCAGTCGTAAATATACTTATAATTATAACGACCAGCGATATTATACTGAGATTACCACCGTTGAGCTTGCTTATGAGTATCTGGATAAAACTCAGAGTGAAGATTTGCGAATGACATTCGAAGGATCTTTCTCTATGTCAAGAGATGTGTTGAGAGTGGAATATCCTAATGTAGATGTAGAAGAGTAATTTACCTTAGTTATAATATATATATGAAAGTAATGAAATATTTCGTTTTCGCGTCATTGCTTTGTCTTTGTGCATGTAGCGATGATAACGATAACAAAAATAATGAGATACCCCAAGACCTGGTGGAATTGAAAGTTGACGCCAGTGAAATCAGTATTGCACAGGGGGATACCAGAACTGTAAAAATAACGTCAGGTAATGGCGAATATGTGGTAACTTCGGCAAACGAAGAAGTGGTAACGGCGGAAGTGAATGGCGATCTGGTGACACTGACAGCTGTAGAAGGGCAAAATAATGCTCAGGGAGTAGTGTATGTGAGAGATAAATACTACCAACGTGCTAAAATTTTGGTTAATACGGCAGCAGAGTTCGAATTGAAACTGAATAAGACATTATTTACACTTTATTCGCAAGTGGAAGGCGCAGATGAGGCTATAGTCAAAATCTATACAGGAAATGGAGGTTATTCATTGGAAGTGGTCGACGAAAATAATTGTATTGAGGTCGATCAGTCTACACTTGAAGATTCGGAATCATTTATAGTGAAAGGTATCGCACAGGGAAATGCAGAAGTTAAGATAACAGATCGGAAAGGAAAAGAAGCTTTTGTCAATCTGAATGTGATTGCTCCTAAGCAGATAACGACTGATGCTGATGAAAAGGGTGTGTTGATTAATGCTAATCAAGGTTCTCGGCAAGTGAAGATTCTTACAGGGAATGGAGAATATCAGATTCACGATGCTGGTGACTCGAAAATAATTCGTCTGGAAGTTTATGGTAATATCGTGACTGTTACCGGAAGAAAGGCAGGAGAAACTTCGTTTACTTTAATCGATGCCAAGAAACAGATATCCCAACCTATTCATGTAGTAATAGCGCCGGAAAAGCGTTGGTATATGAATTTAGGCAGAGATTATGCAGTTTGGACTCACTTTGGTGAGATGACCGGTGATGGATTAGAAAGCATCAAGGCTGCTACTAATGATTTCAAATTGAAAAAGATGACCTGGGAGTTGGTAACTCGTATTGATGGAACGAACTGGTTACAGACTTTCATAGGTAAGGAAGGCTATTTCATTCTTCGTGGTGGCGATTGGGAAAACAATAAGGGCAGACAGATGGAACTTGTCGGTATAAGTGATAAACTTAAACTTAGAACAGGACATGGAGCTTTCGAACTTGGAGCATGGACGCATATAGCCTTGGTTGTGGATTGTTCGAAAGGAAAAGATGACTATAATGAAAAGTACAAGCTTTATATTAATGGTAAACAACTTCAGTGGACTGATACTCATAAAACGGATATAGATTACTCTGAGATAGACCTTTGTGCAGGCAATGATGGTGGAAGAGTATCTATCGGAAAAGCTAGTGACAATAGACGTTTCCTTGATGGTGCTATACTCGAAGCACGTATATGGTATGTTTGTCGTACGGAAGAACAGTTAAAGGCTAACGCATGGAATCTTGAAGAAGTCAATCCGGAAGGATTATTGGCTCGCTGGGATTTCTCAGCCGGTGCACCGGTTGCTTATATTGAGGATGGCACTAATTCCGACCATGAATTATTAATGCATATCTCTAAGTACGATAGTTGGAATGCTACGGAATTCCCAATGAGCAGATTCGGGGAAGCTCCTATCGAAGTACCTTTTAAGTAATCTCTAAATTTGAAGAAAAATGAAAGCAATATTCAAACTGTTTATATTGAACCTCTTGGCTTTGGCATTACTTCCATCTTGTAGTGATGATGATCAGTCAAACTCAGAACAGAATGATCCGGTCAGTGGCAATATTTCTCCGGTAGGTTCATTTTCCGTAGAAGCTACCAATAACGAGAATGAACTTCTGGTGAAATGGACCAATCCCAGTAATCGCGACGTGGATATGGTAGAACTCTCTTACAGGGACGTGGAAACGAGCTTGTCTCGTGCTACCGACTTCTCACCGGGACATATCATCATACAGGTAGAACGTGATGTTACACAGGAATATCTGTTGAAAGTTCCTTATTTTGCTACTTACGAAGTTTCTGCCGTAGCTATCAGTAAAGCCGGCAAGCGATCGGTACCCGAAAGCCGTATTATGATGCCTTATCATGAAAAGGTGGATGAGCCGGAACTGAAACTGCCGGAGATGCTGGACCGTGCACATTCTTACATGACTTCTGTCATTGGATATTATTTCGGCAAGAGTTCCAGAAGCTGCTGGCGTGGTAATTATCCTTATGATGGAAAAGGTTATTGGGATGGTGATGCGTTAGTTTGGGGACAAGGTGGCGGTCTTTCGGCATTTGTCGCTATGCGTGATGCAACCAAAGAGAGCGAAGTGGAGAATCTTTACGGTGCAATGGATGATATGATGTTCAAAGGAATACAGTATTTCTGCCAGTTGGATCATGGAATTTTGGCTTATTCCTGCTACCCGGCTGCCGGTAACGAACGTTTTTACGATGATAATGTATGGATCGGGCTCGATATGGTCGACTGGTACATGGAAACGAAAGAGATGCGTTATCTGACACAGGCAAAGGTGGTGTGGCGCTACCTGATTGATCACGGTTGGGATGAGACCTGTGGAGGAGGCGTGCACTGGAAAGAGTTGAACGAACATACTACCAGCAAGCACTCTTGCTCTACCGGACCTACTGCTGTGATGGGCTGTAAGATGTATCAGGCAACTCAGGAACAGGAATATCTGGACTGGGCGATCAAATGTTACGACTATATGCTCGATGTATTGCAAGATAAGTCCGACCATTTATTTTATGACAATGTGCGTCCGAATAAGGATGATCCCAATTTGCCGGGTGACCTTGAAAAAAACAAGTATTCCTACAACTCCGGACAACCATTGCAGGCAGCCTGTCTCTTATATAAGATTACCGGCGAACAGAAATATCTGGATGAAGCGTATGCGATTGCTGAAAGCTGTCATAAGAAATGGTTTATGCCCTATCGTTCCAAAGAGCTGAACCTTACTTTCAATATTCTTGCTCCGGGACATGCCTGGTTCAATACGATCATGTGCCGCGGATTCTTTGAACTTTATTCTATAGACAATGACCGTAAATATATCGATGATATCGAAAAGTCAATGATTCATGCGTGGAGCAGTAGCTGTCATCAGGGCAACAACTTGCTGAATGACGATGATCTGAGAGGGGGGACTACCAAGACCAGTTGGGAAATACTCCATCAGGGAGCATTGGTTGAATTGTATGCCCGGTTAGCAGTATTGGAACGTGAAAACCGATAGTTGAATGATTCCCGTTCAGGGAAAATAAGAAAATAAAAAAGCCATCCCCGGAATAGACGAAGTAGGGATGGCTTTTTTGTAGTGTGCTTACTATTGTTCGGCAGACTATGTTCCGTGAGTTTTTGGAAAGGTTATTCCTTGACAGGCTCAGCCGGTTTGTCTTTGGATGCAGTGTCAGTAACGACTGTATCGTTGACAATAGCGGTCGGTGCACTCAGTTCTGTCTTAACAGGTTCCTCGCTCTTGGTTACAGTATCTTTTACTACTGTATCATTAACGATAGCTGTTGCATTAACTTCTGTCAGGGCTGTCGCAGCTTCTGCAGAGTTCTGAGCCTTAACAAGGAATGAACCACCACAAACAAACATAAACATTGCTACTACTAATACTAATTTTTTCATAATCGTTTGCTTTAATGATTATTAAACATATATTTTCAATTCTCTCTTATGTGTTAGGGAATCGGTTGTTACGTTATCTAACGGCTAATTAAAGGTCAAAGTGTGTGCCAAAGACTGATGCATGCTGTTAATGCGTTGATTATAAGTGAAATATGTAGATTGTGTACATTGTCTATAGTGTGGAAACGTATGGGAAATGTGTGGAAAATGGGGCAGGGAGTGTGGAATATTTCTACAGTAATATACTTTGCTAAGTAACGATAAATAATGCGAGAATGGTTATGATACAATCAATAGCTATTCTATTTTTCTTTCGTATCACCTAGGTTGAACAATTGAATCACCTAGGTAATACATTCGTCACCTAGGTACTACGAAATAAAATAACTAATAAAAATGAAAGTTTCGGCAAATAGAATGCTTGTTTAGCGGTAACTTACCCTAAACGGCATGGAAATGAAATACCTGACTAAACAGTTGAAAACTATTCGATTTCATCCGGCCAAGGACAGGGCTTACCTGTGGCTTTGACAGTCGGACGCTGGGCATTTACTTTTCTCAAATAGGTTCCTAATTCTTTAGAAAGGTGTCTGACAATATCCGGATGTTGCGTGCTGAGGTCATGACTTTCGCCTATATCATCGGGAATATTGAATAGCTCTTTTTTGCCTGTGCCATAGTAATAGATCAATTTCCAGTCACCATTGCGTACGGCACAATTAAAGTTGATTCCCGGACCGTCGTTTCCCCAGTTGTTGGGCATGTTCCAAAAGAGGCTGCGCCCTTTGGAAGGATTTCCGGTTTGTTTCAGCAGAGGCAGGAAACTGATACCATCGATAGGCTGAACCGTTTGGTATTTTTTGATACCTGCCATTTCGAGGATAGTGGGATAAAAGTCTTCTATCAGCAGATAATCATTGCATTTGCTGTTAGGCGCTACGACACCGGGCCAGCTGACGATCATCGGCTCACGGATGCCACCTTCATAGGTGGAGCCCTTACCACTATTCAGTGGATGGTTTTGTGTATGGAGTTTGCCGTCACGCCAGTATGATTCGGCGGCAAGTCCTCCGTTGTCGCTCATAAAGATGATGATGGTGTTGTCAGCTTCTCCGCTTTTTTCCAGCCAGTCCATTAAATCACCCAGACTCTTATCCATACCTTCTATCAGCGTGGCATAAGCGGCTTCGTGATCGGTCATGCCTTTTTTCTTGTATTTGTCGTAGAAACGTTTGTCCTTGTCCAATGGGACATGGATGGCGTATTGAGACATATACAGGTAGAAGGGTTGGTTGTACTTCTTGGCTTTGTTCAATGCTTTGATGGCTTCCAAGGTTAATGCTTCGGTAACGAAGGTTTCCGTTCCCCAGTACTTCTCAAGTCCGGGAACGGCCATGAGCGATATCGGTTTTCCGTTTTTGTTGTGACCATAATTTTCTTCTCCCAGATAGCTGGCAAGTCCTCCGGCTGCGTGTCCGGCTATGTTTACTTCGAATCCCCAGTGGTGCGGGTCTTCTCCCGGAGTATCTATGGCGCCGAAATGTGCCTTTCCGCAATGAATCGTATGATAGCCGCTGTCTTTCAGCAGTTGTACGAAAGAAGTTCCTACGAATGTATTGTTGGTGCCAGGCACCTGACTTACTCCGTTATAGTTCCAGTCTGGTACTTCCAGCACTTTATCTTTACGGTCTGTTTTTATATTCTTTTGCAGTGTCCAGTTGGTTACTCGGTGACGTGCCGCGTTCGTTCCGGTGATGAGGCTGCATCGGGTGGGAGAACTGATACTGCTCGCATACGCTTGTGTAAACATCATGCCCTGTTTGGCAAGTCGTTCCATGTTGGGTGTTTCATACAGCTCATTGTAGTCTGTCTTTTGTGTCCAGAAGGGGAGCGAAGTGTCCTGCCATCCCATGTCATCTACCATAAAGAGGATGATGTTAGGACGTTTGTCCACCCGTTGTGTCTGAACGGACTTCTGTGCTTGCAGACTGGTACTAACCAGTGGTATGAGCGTGAGGGGGAAAAGTATTTTTTTGTTCATCGGTTGATTATTTAGTGTTATTTCTTTATTTCAATTCTACCGGTCTTTCTTATGGGTATACTCCGTAATTCCTGCTTTTTGCCGGAATCAGCCCATATTCTCAATGTGCCGGTACAATGGACGTCCAGTATCAATGTATCTGCACTACGTTCAAGTATCTGCACGGTAGCAGGCGACAGATATTTCTCTTGTATGCCGATAACTGCCCAGCCTTTGCGGATAGGACAAAGGTGGAACAGGCAATCTGTGAATCCGGATAGCTTTATTTTTCTTTCGGATGCGGTCAATACTTCTGCGCTTTGTTTTTCCCAGTTGAATGCGAGAATGCTATCGGAAGAAAAACGAGCGGATTCTTCGATATTTTCCCGTAAAAAGTAATCTTCCCGCTTGATGAAGCTTTCTACTTCTTGGTAAGAGGGGGAGGTGTTCAGATTGTAACAAATGACTGAGGTGGCTTCGTCCCCTGTAGGTGCAAATACCCGGTAGGCTTTGCCGCTTTGCAATGGATTGGTCAGTATGCATTCCGGAGTTGGAACGGCTGGGGCTGAGGGACGGAATATCTTTCCGGCTTCATCAATCAGGGGACGGATATTAGCTGCAATAAATTCAGTTGGTGAGTCTGATAGGTAAACAGGTCCACCGGAGATGGCCTTTGAACGTGCCATCAGACTACCGCAAATGGTATCACAAGAGTGAAACATGTCGTGGTCAGGCCAGACGGTTTGTCCCTGCATGAGTGTATTGGTATACGACTGGAACAGATGTGACTTTGCCATATTTTCGTCATATTTCTTGTAATCTATGCTGACACGCGTCACACTGCTGTACAGGGTGTGGTCCATGTTCAGAACATTCTGTGCCATGCAGTTCATTAGTCCCATTTGCAGGCGGTGTGTCTGGTGCTCCAAAGCAAGGTTGCAGTCTTTTGCCTGACGGATAACCTGTGTGCCACCCATGTAGAGTGGGAGAGTGAATGACTGATTGTCTATCTTTAGAAAATCAAATCCATATTCTTTCATCGTACGGATATGATATTCGTACCATGCTTCTATCTTGTCCGTGCTTGTGCCGGGCAGTAGGCTGCCATTGTAGGCATATAAGGTTTGCCGGATTTCCGGTGGAAAGTCATTATCGGCAGAGATTCCCAGCCAATAGCCGGAAAGACTGTACCATAAGCCTATCCATCGGATTTTGTCTGCTTGTTTGCGGTTCATGATACGCATCCATCCGTTAGGGAAACGTTTTTTATCGGGAACGAGACTGGTCAGTTGGCGGTTCTTATTCGCAATGTGACCATCGTCAATTAATATGTAACGTACAGGTATGCCCGATGATTCAATGGCGTCGATATCATTGAGTATTTTTGTTTCATCGATATCAAAATGATAATGTTCCCAAGTACACCACCCCAAATAGTTAAAAGCATCGAAATACTGTTTGTCGGTTCTTTTACGGAGAGTGGGCACTGCTGCATTATCTGCCGTTAACGAATGGTAGGCATCGCTGAATACATGATATACAGATGAAGATTTCCGGATAAGAAGGAGAGGGAGTTGTCCGTTTAGTGCGTCTTCTCCCAACGTGGAGATATACAGCGTGATTGTCCCGTCCTGATTAACTTGAAACCAGCTGAGGCTGTTGTCGCCAGCAATGGCCTTGGCGAATAAGTACTCTCCATCAGAGAGTTCAAAGAGTAGTGCATCACCCGATACGGACGGTAGAGCATTGGAAGGGATACCTTCATAATCGCTTCGTGTAAGGTCTTCCAGGCGGCTGAATACCCAAGGAAGTAACCGGTTCGTGTTATTCGGCCATTGATAGTCGTCGGGACGGGAATCACGACTGAAGAATATTCCACGAACATACAAAGGAAGTGCAACTTTATACGAAAGTGTACCCTGATGTTCCGGTACTTGCTGTTCGTATATTATGGGGGTAGATGGAGTATAGGTATTCAGGTCGATATTTTTTTCCATCCGGTAAGCTGCAACATCTTTGTATGTTTTTCCTTTATGGTAGGTAAACGGGTTCTGGGCAGACAGCGATGCTGTAGCAAAGATGCCCGTCAATGTCCATAAACAGATGTGGATAAATCTTCTCATGCCTCTTGTCTATTTTACAGAATATGCGCTGAAATTAATAATATCCGGCAATGCGATCGATTCGGTTACAGTCAGTTTTAATGCAGTGGCTTCTACCGGTTCAAACTTTTCGATCCGTTTGTGTCCTACCGATTCTCCTGTGCAGACGGTTTGCCATTTTCCGTCCACTTTGGCTTCTATTTGATATTGTCGGATGCGTTCTCCGTTTTTAATGTTTTCCTGGATAATACAATAATTGACCGGTTGCTTCTTTTCAAATTTCAGTGTCAGGCTTTTCTTTTGTCCCGAAATGCGGGCTATCGGAGAGGAAAATCGACGATTGATTTCGTCTCCCATTTCTTTCAGGCGCTGTACATCTCCGACAGGGATTAACCCGGTCGGGCCAGGAGTTAATCCGAGAATGAGGGTAGCGTTTCTTCCTACTGACTTTTCATATTTGTTCATCAGAGTGTTTAGCGGATAGATATTATTTTCGTCATCCGGTTCCCAAAACC